>Ga0190275_10000123_pt1 | contig 89746 bp, 63 predicted proteins | sample Popmic550T_FD_133745 | JGI IMG/M metagenome (GOLD analysis project Ga0190275, IMG submission 133745) | Populus adjacent soil microbial communities from riparian zone of Yellowstone River, Montana, USA - 550 T | ecosystem: Environmental > Terrestrial > Soil > Riparian zone > Trees stand | place...
ATCGGGGAGGAGATCGAGGTCCCACGTCCAGCCGATGCCGTAGACCTGGCCGGGGATCGGCCCGCGTGGGTTCTGCGGATCCGTGGCGGAGATGGTGAACGTCGCCTTTCCGTTCGCATCGGTCGTGACGGACTGCGGGAAGCTGCAGCCGGGCAGCGTGGCCGGCGCGGGTCCGCCGGACTGCTGGTTGATGAGCTGTGTGTTCTGCGCGGAAAGCGCGATCAGCACGGACGCCGCGGGCGTCTGGAACGTGTTCGCCCAGAGGGTGACCTGTGGGCTGTCGCCGGGATTCAGGCGGAACACGTACGGTTCGGCGTTGACGTACGCGCCCGTCGGATTCTCGGTGATGAGGATGTTGCCGTCGCTGACGATGCCGAGGGGCGTCGACGCCACAGCCTGGGCCATCGACTCCGGTACGTCGAGCTCCTGCACGAAAGCGTTCAATTGATATGCCGCGTCGGACGTATCGACGGCCGTCGGGATCGTGTCGGCGACGTTCAGGTTCGGCGCGGTGAACGCGATGGTGGCCACCTGCACGCTCGTGACGGCGGATGTCGGTGCGGCCGCGCCCTCGCTCCACGTCCACGGCGTGGCATTGCCGAGGTCGACGATCAGCTTCGCGCGCTGCGCGTCGTACCGCGCCGGCACGGCGTTCCAGCCCTGCGCGTACGCGGCGGTGGTGACGCGCAGAAACCGCGCGTTCGTGAACGTGAGCGGCTCGTCCGCGAAGTACGGGCCGATCGTGCCGGCGACACGGCCCGTGGTGAACTCCGGCTGGCCGAAGATCCCATGATGCGCGTCGACGTTCATCCGGATCGAGAGCATCGAAGAGCTGACGGACTTGAGCGTCTGGAGGAACTTCGAGCTCCCTTCGTTCCAGACCAGATCGGTGAGAACGCTCTGATACGCGGCGCCGGCCGCGCCGTCGCCTTGCGCGTTGTCGTTGCTGCCGGTGATGCGCCCGAAGTTGATGTCGACAAAGTTGTTGGCCATGAACGTTCCGGTGACCGACCCATCGCCCACGGTCACCGTCAACTGCATGCCGATGATCTGCGACACCAATTGCTGCTGCGTGTCGAGGTCGACGAGCACGCCGGCCTGCGACGCGTTGACGGTCCCGGAAACCGGACCGGGATCGCCGTCCATGACCAGGCTCGTGACCGCGCAGTTGTCGAGAGAGAAGTTGTGCCGCCCGTTCTGGTTCCAGTTCGTGAAGCCCGGCGGAGGGTTCTGTCCGGGCACGGACTGGTTGGTGTACGGCAGCGGCATCCCGTAATTCGCAGGCGTGTTGTTGATCGTCGATGGGTTGGCGGTGAACTGGCCGAAGAAATGGAGGCGCGGACGGTCGAGATAGCTCATGAAAAAGAAGACGCCCCCGGCCGCGCCGGCGTGAATCCGCACCCGGAGCTCGACGATGCGCATAGCCACGCCCATGGGATGGGGCGACGATCGTCGACGGTTCAGGCTGGTGCGGACGAGTCGCTGAGCTGTTTCTCGAACATCGCGTACTCCTTGTCGACGACGGCGCCGATGCGCTCGAGGCCGTTCTTGAGGACCACGTTGTCATCCATCACCCAACTGAGCTCGGCGGCCAGGTACCCGTGCCGGCTTCCTTCCTCGATGCTGCTGAGAATGAGCAACTGATCGAGTCCGCGCCGCTGATATTCAGGAAGAATGGCCAGAACGAGATTGCGAAACTCGCGAGGCTTTCCGAACCGCTGACGGGCAAGAAGCTCCAGAAATCCGAAAGGAAACAAACGGCCGTCGGGGAGATGGCGGAGCAACGGGTTGATGTCGGGAAGCGACAGGGAGAATCCGATCGGCTCGCCGTCGTGCTCGAGAAAGAAAACGATGCCGGGATCGAGGATCGGCCGCATCGATCTCGCCATGTACAGGAACTCGTCTTCGGTGAGCGGTACGTGTCCCCATCCGCCTTCGAATGCCTCGTTGTAGATGCGACGCATGAGCAGCGCTTCCTCGATGAACCTTTTCATGTCCGGCGTGCGGATGCTCAAGCCGGGCAATCGCTTCCGCGCGAGCTCCACACCCCGCCGCAGGCGCCGGATGTCGAGGTGCTTCGCCGCGCCGTAATACGCCCACATCGTCATGACCCGCTCGAAGCCGTGACGGACGAGGAGCTCTTCGTAATACGGCGGGTTGTAGGGCATCAACAGCGACGGCGTGCGATCGAAACCGCCGACCAGCAGGCCGGAGCTGTCGTTGATCGACGGATTCGCGGGGCCGCGCATGGCGGTCAGCTCTTCGGCGCGCAGAGATGTTGCCGCGGCGTCGAACAGTGCGGCCGCAACGTCCTCGCGCTCGACGCACTCGAAGAATCCGAAGAAGCCGGCGCCGTCGCCGTAGCGCTGTAAATGCATGCCGTTGACGATCGCTGCGATGCGGCCCAGCATTCGCCCCGCGGCATCCTCCGCGAGGAACGGCACGATCCTGCTGTGGCGAAAGAACGGATGGTTCCTGCCGAACAACGCGTCCGCCTGATCGCGGCGCAGGGGAGGCACCCAGCAGGGCGAAGAGCGGTAAAGGGTGTAGGGGAAATCGAGAAAGCGGCGCTTGTCGCGTGAGGTGAGGACGGGGCGAACCCGGATGGATGCGTCGCTATGCGTGTGCACCCAGCATCCTCAGGTCCTGCTCCACACAGCGCAATACGTCATCGGCCAGCCGCTTGATGCGAACTTCGTCCGATGGCGGAGCGCCGGCATCCTGGCGGCTGGTTTGCCGCCTTCCAGGCGGCCCGCCGTTTTCCACGGCAATCGTGCGATCGCACAATTCGTGAAGAAACGTCCGATGATGCTCTTCGAACTCGCGGAAGCTCGATCCCCACCGCGCCAGGAAGTCGTACGTGACCTCTACGAGCGCAACCTCGGCGCGCGATTGGTCGTCCAGGCCTTCCCGGACGCGCGCATACAGCTCCGGAAAAATGACGGGGTAGAATCGCCGGAACCCTTCCGGCACGTCGAATTTCTTCTGTTCGCGCTGCAGGCTCATCCCGCCGGTTTCGAGCTGCCGAATCTGCTCGGCGATCGACCGTTGAAGATGCGGCACGCGCAACGCTTCCTGATATTGATAAGCGACGGCGCCCATGACGCGCTCGAGCATGAACGGAGCGCGGCGGAGCGTGTACAGGAGCAGGCGAAGCGCGGTCCGGCGGCCGGCGCTGTTCATCTGCAGGAGCATGACCAGCAGCAGGAGAAGCTTTCGCAACTCGAATCGGAGTGGAACGTCCGGCCGCCGCCGGAACTGCGAAAGCAATGTGTGAATGCGACGCTCGAAATGGCTCCAGTCGCGCGCGCGCTCGACGAGCGAGATATATCCGGACAGCAGTTCGACGAGAGACATCCTCTCCGGAATGACGTTGGTGAACCCCTCGACGCTGGACGTGCTCCGCAGGCTCTCGCTCTGAAAGACCCGTCCCTTCTTCAGCAGCCGCGTCCAGAGCTTCGTTCCGGTGGGCGCCTTCAGAATGTTGATCATCGGCACGGGAACGCCACTCTCCTGAATAAATGCGAAGTGCTGATCGAACACCGTCGTGTCGTCATGATCGAATCCGACGATCAGGCCGCTCTGAATGACGATTCCATAGCCGTGGATGGTCCGGACGGCGTCCAGCATGTCCACGGTGTAATTCTGCGGTTTGTTCGTCTCCTTCAGGCTGTCGACGTTCGGCGATTCGATGCCGATGAACACGCCGCCGAAGTTCGCGTCGGCGAACAGCTCGAGCATCTCCTGGTCGCGCGCCACATTGAGCGTGACGTTCGTCAGGAACGTGATCGGCTGGCGCAGCGTGCGATTGAACGTACGCAGCGCGCGGAGCAGGTCTTTCGCGTAGCGCCAATTTCCGATGAAGTTGTCGTCGCAGAAGAGGATGCGCGTCATGCCGCGCCGGTACAGAGTGGAGACTTCCTCCACGACGCGCTCGATGGGTTTGTGGCGCGCGGTCCGGCCGAAGAGATAGATGACGTCGCAGAACTCGCAATCGAACGGACACCCGCGCGTGGTCTGCACCGCCCCGATGAGGTAGGCATCGACATTCACGCCCTCCCACTTCGGCGGCGGCGAGTCGGCCATGTTCACCTTGTCGACCTGTCGATATTCGGGCCGGGCAATACCGGCCGCGCGATCGGCGATGAACCTCGGCCAGGTGTATTCGGCCTCGCCGATGAAAAGAATGTCGAAATGCTCGCGAAAGCGCTCGGGCTCAGACGACACGCCGGGGCCGCCGGCGACGGTGAGCACGCGCATCTGCCGGAACATCTGACCGAGCTCGATCATCCGGCCGGCGTGGTTGACGTAGCCGGTGACGCCGATCAGGTCGTAATTCCTGTGAGCCAGGTCTGCCGCGGTGATCTGCCCCTGCACGCCTTCGTCCCAGAAGTCGACGGCGATCGAATCGGGCGTCAATGCCGCTACGGTGGCCAGGCCGAGGGGCAGGATGCCGACCTGGATCGGAGACCATTTCGCGGACGCCGACCGGCGCATCGTCTGCGGGAGTCCTGTCGAGTACTCGTCGAACGCGGGATTGACGAAGAGAATGCGCTTCATCGTGCCCCCTCGCCCGGCGCTTCGCGCAACCCGCTCCCGACCGGTGAGATCCTGCTCCCCTCCGCGAGTGGAGAAGGTGCCGAAGGCGGATGAGGGGCCGCAAAGACCCGGCGCCTGGGATAGTCGTATGTGGGAAACAACGCAGACGAAAACCCGCGAAGGAGCGCATGCCCGACGCGGCTGCGATAGCGCAGATAGAGATAACGGGGACTCTCTTCGGCGCCCATGCGGCTCTTCATCGCATACGAGGTCTGCCCCAGGACGAGCCGCCGTGCGCCGGAATCGATCGCGGCGGCTACGACTTCCGCGACGAGGTTCTGATAGAGATGCCACTCCGGCTGCCGCTCTTCCTCCAATCCCGCGAAGAAGAACGTCGCGGTCTCACCTGCAAAGAGCATGATGGCCATTGCCAGCGGGCGGCTTTCCCGTTCGATGACCAATGCTTTCACCTGCTCGCCGAGATGAGCGTGCAGGAGGCGAAAGAAATCCGCGTTCAGCGTTTCCAGCCGATGCTCGGCGCGCCGGATGGTCTGGCTGTACAGACCGTAAACCGTCTCCACGTCGTAATCGTCGAGACGACGCACCTGCAATCCCGATGCGGCCCGCGCCTGCAATGACGAGCGCACCTGCCGGCGGTAGCTCGATCGCATGCTGGCCAGATACGAAGAGAACGAATCGAAATGCAACGGGACGGAACAGGAGGGGAGGCTGGATGCGCGGAAATAGCCGTCGGACAGCGCGCCATCGATACGCTTCGCCGCCGGCGGATCGAATTCCTTGAAACAGAGCAGCCGCGTCGCGGTCGTTGCGGCGATGTTGTCCATGGTTTCCGCAATGGCCGCGCAGATGCGCTCCGCGTCGGCGTCCGCGCGAATCTTCAGGCAGGGCTGGCCCGTGGATACGGGAAGGCCGCAGAAGAGCACGGGCAGGCGGAGGAATCCGGGCCAGCGGCCCTTCACTTTTTCGACGAGCGCGCGCGTGCCCGCACCCGACAGGAGCTCGAGGTTCACGAACATCCGGTGAAGCGTGCCGACGCAAACGAGCTCGCCGCCGGACCGGATCAGCAGGTGCCAGTATTGCGCGTCTTCGACGCGCGCCGCCTGGCACGTGCGGATGAACCGATGGGTCATCAGCAGGTCGTCGGCTCCGAGGAGAGAGTCCCACTCTTCGGCGTCGACTTCGGCAATGTCGCGATGGATGCGAATCTCCAATCCGGACATGGCCCCTCATCCGCCTTCGGCACCTTCTCTCCGCGCGGCGGGGAGAAGGCTCTCGAGATTCCTCGCCCCGCTTGCGGGGAGAGGGTGGCCGAAGGCTGGTCCGCGATCTTCCGCGTATGCCAGCTCCCGTTTCGTGTGATGGAGATGTCCGAAGTAGAACGACTTGGCGATCTTCATCGCCCCGAAAATCAGATTCCAGTACCGCCACGTGTACACCGGCGGCGCCGTACCGAGATTGAGCTTGACGAACCGGCGCGGGCTCAGGGCGGCATGGCAGTACACGCTGAGCAACGACCGGTAGTATTGCTTCAGCGGCTGCCGGGTCTTCAGGATCATGTGCGACAGGTCCCAGAGGCCGTGCGCGCGCCGGCTGACCGTCACCTGGTCGCGGAACTGCTCCCAGATGAGCGTCCCCGGCATCGGGGTCAGCGGAGAGATATTGAGAAAATAGAGGTGGTTGTCGTCGATGAATTTCTTCAGACGAGCCCAGTCCTCTTCCACATAATCCGGCTGCGTGATGAGCGATCCGTAGATGTCGATCCCGTATTTCTGCAACAGGGCAATGGCCGCGCGGTTGTGGTCCACGGTGGCCATCTTGTCCATGCTGTCGAGCTCGGAATCGGTGGTCGCCTCCAGTCCGATGAAGACCGCGCTCAGTCCGAGCTCGGCCCACTGGGCGATGATGTCCTCGTGCTGGGAAATGAAATCCGCGCGTGCATAGACGAGGTACTTCTTGCGGATGCCCCGCTCCTGGAGAATCCTGGCGAGCTCGCCGAGGCGCGTGGGGTTGATGAGAAAGATGTCATCGACGATGTAGACGTGCTCGGCCTCGATCTGGCTCAGCTCCTCCGCAATGGACGCCGCGCTGCGCGAATACGGCACACCGTCCGTAATGCGCCACGTGTAGCAGAAGTTGCACTTGTACCAGCATCCCCACGTGGTCTTCATCGTGGCCACTGGGTTGTTCCAGAGATAGTAATAGCGATGCTTGAGGTGAGAGACGAGATCGCGCCGCGGAAGGGGAATGCTGTCCGGTGCCGGCATGTAGGCGCGTGGAGGTGTCTTGAACAGTTCCTCGCCGCGTGGCAGTGCCAGTCCCGGGATGTTCTCCAGCGGCAGACCCTTTTCGAATGCCGTGACGACGTCCGGCATGGTCGTGGTTCCGTCGCCCATCACGATGCAGTCGACGGCCGGATCGATGAAATCCTCCGGAACCTGTGACGCCTGCACGCCCCCGACTACCGTGCGGCACTCCGGCGACCATCGCTTCACCGTGCGGCAGATCTTGATCGCCTCATTGACGCCGCTGATGTAGCAGCTCGTCCCGACCACGTTCGGCTTGAATTTCTTCAGCCGCCGTTCCAGTCCCTTCTCCAGAATCAGATCGACGATCTCGATCTCGTGACCCTCGAGACCCGCGGCCACATACTCCAGCTCCAGCGGCTCGCAGATCATGATGTGCTTGAGGCCGATCGTGTGCCGCGGTACCGGCGGGCGAACGAGCATGATGCGCATGGGGTCCCTCCCTAGATGATGCCCGGGGTGATCCGATGTTGAATGTGATTGCGATAGTGAACGTTGACGCCGAAGATGAACGCGCCGACATACGGCTCCAGCTTCACGTTGTTCCGGCCGACGCGGCGGAAGATCGCCTTCCAGGAAAACAGCCGCTCATAGAGTTTCCAGAACTTCGACTGCAGGACCTCCGCCTCCATGCGCTTCGGACGGAACACGATCTGTCCGCCGGTATAGCGCACGAAATCATGGTCGATGATCCGTCCCTCGGCGCGCATCTTGTCGTACATCGGTGTGCCGGGGATGGGCGTCAGGATGTGTACGCGGGGAATGGAGATTCGATTGTCCATGACGAAGTCGTGAGTGGCGTCGAAGGCCGACTCGTCGTCTTCGTCGAGACCGATCATCATTTCCGAGGAAATGTCGATGCCGTATTCGCGGATCGTGCGGATGGCGGCGGGATAGCGTTCGGCCGGATTCCAGGTCTTGTCGATGGACTCGAGATTCGCCGCATTCACGGTCTCGAAACCGAACGACAGCATACGGCACCCGCTGCGGCGCGCCAGCTCCAGCATGTCCGGGCGATCGGCGATGTGCAGGCTGCACTGGCTCATCCAGATGATCTTTTCCGGGATCAGGGCGGTCCATAATTCGCGGCAGTACTCCCAGTCGACGCCGATGTTGTCGTCGATGAACGCGAAATAGTGCGATTTGCGGGCTTTCTTCGCGGCGCGGATGTCGCGGATGACGTCGCCGACCGGACGCTTTCTGTAGCCTTGATGGAAAAACGCGGTGACGGAGCAGAAGTTACAGGTGAACGGACAGCCGCGCGTGGCTTGGACGGGAGACCACCGGCCGAATTTCCGGCCGGCGATGAGCTCATAACGGGGTACGGGCAACTTCGCGACGTCGGGAGGCGCAAGCATTCGATAAAGCGGCTTCAATGATCTCTGCCGCGCGTCGCGAAGGACCTCCGGCCATGTGTGCTCCGCTTCACCGATGACCAGCGAGTCCGCGTGTGCAAGCGAGAGCTCGGGAGGAGCGAGGCTTGCGGCAATGCCGCCGATGACCACTTTCCGGCCGCGGCAACGGAACTCGTCGGCGATCTGCCAGGCGCGATACAAGCCCGAGCCCATTCCCGTCAGTCCGACGAGATCCCACGGCTCGTCGAACGGAATGTCCGTGGTGGTCTCGGCGCACAGGTGCAGGTCGACGTCCGGCGGCGTGACCGCGGCGAGCATGGAAAAGGTGAGGCCGGGCAGATGAATGCGGCGTTGCTTGATCGGCTTGCCCGAGGAGTCCAACGCTGTCGGTGCCACGAGGAGAACGCGCATGATCGAGCCTTCCCTCACTAGTGCCCCCGCATCCGCCTTTCTGGCGGATGCGGGGGCAGATTCATCACAGCAAACTGGTCGTCTGTAAGTCCGCGAGCGCGAAATTGTGCTTGTCCGCCATGTCCAATGCCCAGCGCACGCGCTCCGGCATCAGAGATCCGTAAGAGCCGTGTCCTTCGACGCCTTCGAGACCCATCAACAGGGTCTCCGCCATGCACGCGAAGACGAGGCCCGGTGCCAGTGGCAGTCCGGGAATGATCAGATCGGGATTGCAGGGAAGACGGACCACGCCTCCCTTGAGCACGACTACGTCGCCGCGCTCGAGAATGACGTCGCCGGCGACATCCGCAGGCAGGGAAATATCGCAGATCACCGTGCGCTGCGGCCCGAGGTGACGTGCATGGATGACCGGCTCCGCGGCGTTCGAGGCGGAAACAATCAGTGAGCACGAGTGCAATGCGTCCGGCGACTCGGCCACTTCCGGCTCCATCCGCGGCGCAATGTTTCGAATCTCCTGAACGAGCGGGCGGCAGCGGCGCGACAGACCCGGCCGCGCGACGAGGACCATGTGCCGTACGCGCGGCGCCATGAGCAGCGCATACGCTTTTGCAATGTTTCCGGTCGCGCCGACGACGCCCAGCGTGGCCTCGCTCACATCGATTCCCACGCGCTCGGCAGCCTCGATGAGCGCGCGCACGCCCATGCCTACGGTCAATGCATTGCCCGACGTCAGGCCGATGCTGGGCGCGCGCAGCAGTTCGCCGTTGGAAGTGATGATCGAGTGAAATCCGCCCAGTCCAGCCACCGTGCATCCGCGCTCGCGCGCCAGCTCGACCGCTTTTTCGATCTGGTTCAGGACGTGGTCGCGGTTGCGCGAGCGATACGCCCGCAGAAGGTGCTCCGACGTGTAGAACAGGCCGATGACGGAGAGGTGTACGCTGCGGCCGAGGGGCGAGCGTACGTGCAAGTCGTCATAGCTCACCGGTCCAAGGAACCGCGTGGCCTTCGCGACGAGATTGTCGATGGCGCGGACGTCCAATGCAGCCAGTGACGGGTCCCACACGCGCACGGCCTCGGCATCGATGGCGTGCGCAATGAAGGCCACGCGGCGGTTCGTCTCCGGCTTCTCGCGGTTCAGCCTTCTGTAAGAAGGAGGCGCGCTCTGGATCTCTGTCGCGGCGTGCCCGACGAGGTGCCCCACGATATGAGGGACGTCCTCAGCGCGCAGTGCGCGGCAGAGCATTTCCAGTGCGTCGGTGAAGCGATCGAGATCGGCGCGCTCGATGTATGCGGACGGCTCGACGCGCAATGTGGCCGGATTGCTGAGCGACGGTGCGATTCGGATGTCGTGCACATTGAGGAAATACGCCGAGGCGATGTTTCCCGTGAGGTCGTGCTGCGCAATGGCGCGCAGGACCTTCGAGCCGCCGGCGGAGAGATCGCCGAGCTCGACTCCGATCATGAGGCCGCGGCCTCGGATCGCTTTGATCTGGCCGGGATACTGCTGCTGCAATCGCGACAATCGCTCCATCGCGTACGCACCGGCGGCGCCGCAGCGATCGGCGAGGCGGTCGCGGCCGGCGATCTCCAGCACGCGGCAGGCAATGCGGCAACTGATCTCGTCACCGGCGAACGTGGACGTATGCAGTAGAGAAAACGATTCGATGAATCGCTCGTCCTTGATCAGCAGCGCGCCGATCTTCGTGACGCCGCCGCCGAGGGCCTTGGCGAGACAGATGTAATCGGGGTCGAGACCATACGCCTCGCTGCCCAGAAACGTTCCGGTGCGTCCGATGCCGGTCTGGATCTCGTCGACGATCAGCGGGATACCGGACCTGCGACAGACGCCGCTCAGCCAAGCCAGGAATTCCTCGGGAAGCGGCACGATGCCCCCTTCGCCGAGGATCGGCTCGACGACGACGCCGCAGATCGCGGCGGCGTCGCGCTCGCAGTCCTCCCAGGACGCGGGATCCCAGGGATCGAGGAAATGAACACGTGGTCCGAAGTTGCGGAACGGCTCCCCGTGCCGGTACGTCAGTTGGATCGAGCCGAGGGTTTTTCCGTGGAACGAGCCGCGGACGGCCCAGAACGTTTCCTGGTGCCGCTCGAGGTATGCGTGTTTGAGCGCGGCTTCGATGGTCTCGGTGCCGGAGTTCGTGACGATCAGGCGATACGGCCCGAGCTTCGCGCGCAGAGAGCGTTCGAGCTCCGCGAGGCCGGGCCGCGCCGAGACCTGTGCGGAGAACGGGACTCGCGCATCGAAGAGACCGCGCAGCGTCTCGAGCAGATCGGGGTGATTGTGGCCGAGGAGATTCGTGCCGAATCCGCCGATGAGATCGAGGACGGGGACGAGGGCCTCGCCACGCCGCTGGAAGAGATGATCGCCTTCCGCGCGCTCATAGACGGCATCGGCGTGGAAGGTCCGCAGAAGATCGGCCAGACCGAGGGGCGTCGTGCTCTGCGCGACGGACGCCAGCGCGAGCGAGCGAAACATGGTCGGAACCGCCGGGTCTCGGCACTCCAATTTCTGCATTGCCGTTTGTGTGGACATATCGTACTCCAGTTCGTTCACCGGCTCGTCGGGGCCGGGCAAGACTCCGGAATCACGTTGTTGTCCACTTCCGACGATGCTTTGGTCGGCTGGTCAACCCGTTTAGGTGCTGAATGGTCGTCGAGGTCACGCCGCGCAGTGGCAGCGCGACCTCGGACGGCCTTCACACTCAACACATGCCGGTGCAGTTCCCCCAGCCGAACGGTCCGCAGCCTTCCGGCATCACGAGACACTCGCCCGTGTAGCACTCGCCGCCGCTGCATTCGTCCCACATGGGATTGCAGAAGCACTCCGGCCGAAGATTGGGGACCTGCACGATGCCGGTGGACTGGCGCTGCTTCCGGCCGAGTCTCACGAATGCCTGCGCAAAAAGCTCCCTGGAGAACGACCGCGACGCGCGCGCTTCAAACCCCTTCATCGCGGCACGCGCCGACTCCACCTCCCTCGGCTCGGCGGAGCGCAGAGCCTGCAACACGCCGCCCTCCAGCAGCGCACGTCCTTCGGTGATGAAGGAGCGCTGTTCCTCCGTCAGCTCCGGATGCGCCGCAACGAAGTTCTCGAGATGCTGCACCCAGAGCGCCGCCCGCGCGGCGGGCTCGGAGCCGGACGTCGCATACGGGACATCGGCAGCAACCACGGACAAGGTCAACCCCACGAACAGCACACAACTCGCGATACGCATGGTAGTACCTCCGTGAAGAAGCGTGTCGTAAGGGTGGCGGTATTACAACCGGCAATAACGTCGTGACGGTGGAGCGTGCTCGGCGTAAAGGACGCCATCCTCGATGGCGAAGTCATCGTCATGACCGACGCCGGTCCCGACTTCAACGCGGAGACGGTGGTGAGCTTGCCGCCATCCCCTTACGGCGAGACGCCGTCCGCCGGCGGGACGCCGCCGGGCCAGCCGACGTGGACGTCAGCGCTCCCAGGCGCGGACCAACCGCCTCGCGAGAATCGCAGCCACATTTCGAAGCACAGCATCGCGTTCGCGCTTCGCGCGACCCACCCGATTCGCGAGAACCGCGGTCACCCGTGGGAGCGCCGACGTCACGTCAGCTGGTCCGGCGGCGTCCCGCCGGCGGACGGCGTCTCGCCGTAAGGGTTCTGAGGGCGGTAGAAGACCAGGTGCCCGGCCGGGTGAGGGGTCGTGCCTCAGGCCTGAAGTTGCCGCCTACGTGGGGCGGGCTCCCAGCCCGCCCCACGTGATGTCGCCTATTGCGCAGGCACGTACGTCGGATCCTGCGTGGTCAGATCGATCGCCGAGCCGTACGCCGTCACCCGTCCCGTTCCGCTGACCACCTTCACCGCCACGCGCGCGTTGTAGAGGGCGCTGCCCATGCCGAAGTCGGCGAGGGAGATCTGGCGGAATTCGTTGGCGGCGAGGTTGATGGTGACGACGGGAGTGACGAGGGAGTCGGGGACGATGAGGGAGACTTCGATCGTCGCCGGCTGGCCGGTGGTCTCGGCGAGGCCGACGTTGGTGCGGAAGCGGGAGGATTGTTCGAGCTGCAGGAGCTGGAGGGCGCGGTCGCTCGCGCCGACCGATTCGGCCGGGGTGACGCCGGGGATGTACTGGCCGTAGGTGCCGTTGCTGGTCTTGTTGTAGGTGCGCGCGGTGGCGGTGAGCTTCGTGCTCGTGGGCGTGGTGATGGTGACCATGCCGCCGGCGCCGTTCGGCTGGGCGAAGAGGTCTCCGATGACGTTGTCGAGGACTTCGATCTCACCGGCGTCGATGGTCACCTGGCGCGATACGGCGCCGCCGGGGTTGGCCTGCGGGTAGAACGTGAGCGTGGCGGGGGTGGAGGTCGTGCCGGCGTTGAAGATCCGGAGGTCGGTGACCCAGAAGACGAAGCCGCTGTTGATGTAGGCGGTGCCGGGGACGACGTAGCGGTTCGACGTGGTGGCGCCTTTGACGACGGCCGAGACGAGCAGCGGGTCGTTGGTCTTGTTGTCGACCTGGGAGACGTAGGCCGTCACTTTGCCGGTGCCGTTCGTGACTTCGACTTCGACGCGGCCGTCGGTCAGGTTGTTGATGCCGCTGTTGGCGAGCATGCCATTGATCTGGCGGTGCTCGCCCGGCTGAAGGGCGACCGGGATGGTGGCCAGGAGCTGGTTGGTGGTGTTGTAGACGCGCACCAGCATCTCGGCGCCGTTCCCCGAGGCCTCGGCGAAGCCGAAGTTGGCGCGGTAGGCGGACGATTGCGCGACCTGCTGGAGCGACAGGATCGACGGCAGGGAGCCGGTGGCCGGCTTGCCGACGAAGTCGGCGAAGCGGATGGCGGGAATGTACTGGCCGAACGTGCCGGTGGGGGTGAAGTTGTAGGTGCGGCTCGAGGCGGCGGTCTGCAGGAGCTTGACGGTGCTGGCGTTGACCGGCGAGAAGAGGCTGTTCGACGTCGAGCTCGACGTCGTCAGCGGACGCACTTCCAGCATGCCGGTCGCCGAGGAGATGGTGCCGGTGCCGAAGAGGCTGGACACGATGTCGTCCATCGCCATGGTGCCGTTCGGCGCGATCTCGATCGTGCTCGAGCTGCCGGTCTGCGTCCCGTCCACGCCCGACGGGGTGAAGTTGAGCTGGTACTTTTTCGTCTGCGCGGTCAGGTTGGTGACACGGATGTCGGACTCGAAGAGGGAGTTGTTCACGCCGACGGCATGGCCGACGATCGGGAAGATCAGCGAGTCGGGCGGCGGCGTGCCTTTGCCGGTCGGGATGACCGGGGTGACGAGCGAGACGGACAGCGGGATGGAGCTGGTGGTCGTCGCGTTGGAGACCGGATCGCCGGTCTTCGCCGCGGTGGTGTACTGGATGCGGATCGTGCCGGTGTTCGTGCCGAGGGCCAGCACCGACGGGTCGGCGGTCACGGTGAGCGTGATCCCTTCCGCCGGCAGGTTGCCGCTGGACGGCGTGATGGTCAGCCACGGCTTGTCGGCAGTGGCGAGGAACTGGGTCGGGGTCGCGGAGCCGGGGAGGAAGATCGTCTGGACGACGTTGGTCTCGCCACCGATCTCGGCGCTGGCGTTGTTGGTGCGCGGGGCGATGATGAAGACGCCGATCGGGTCGGAGTACGGTCCGCGCTCGTCCTTGCAGTCGCTCACGCCGCGGACGCGGTAGAGGTACTGCACCGGGTTGCCGCTCACCTCGTGCGAGAAGCGCAGGGAGGTGTCCTCGGTGGCGAAGGTCTGGGCGTCGGCAAAGTCGGGGGTGGTCGACTCCTGCACTTCGTAGAGGTCGACGTTCGGCAGCGGTGTCCAGCGGAGGCGGTAGTCGGTCTTCGAGAGCGCCTGTCCGACGACCTGCGCCTCGGGGGCTTCCGGCGTGCCGCACGGCACGGGCGCCGTCACCTGGAACTCGCCGCTGGCCGAGCGCGTCGGCGGGCAGTTCGTGAACTCGGCGTCGACGTACCAGATGTACGTCCCTTCCGGCAGCTCGACTTCGGCGCCCGGCTCGGTGGTGGAGGCGACGACGGTCGCGGCGTCTTCGCCCTGCTGCACCCACAGCTTGTAGCCGGTGGCGCGCGGGACGCGCGTCCACTGGAAGCTGACCGGCGACGGGACTTCATCGCGCGGGATGAGCAGGATGGGGCGCCGGTTCTCGCACTGCGGACGGGTGACGCCGAAGCGGCCGTGCTCGGAGTCGACCGGATCGCAGCCGGCGAAGAAGGTGATGACCCACCATTCGATGTTGCCCGGCGGCGGGTTCTCGACGACGAAGTGGGTCTCGGAGGTGGAGGCGACCGCCGTCGGCGAGCCGTCGTTGACCTTGACCACGAGGACGTACTTCACGGCCCCGGCGACCGGAGCCCACGCGAAATCGACGGCGCCGGTGATGGTGGAGCCGTCACCCGGCAGGAGGAGATCCGCGCCGGTGGTGGTGCAGTTCTGCGCGCGCGGGATGGTGAAGCGGACGCGCGGCGAGAAGGTCGACGGGCATTCTTCGAAGACCGCCTCGACGCTCCAGTCGACGATTCCGGGCGGGAGGGCCCGCGTCAGTTCGTTGTCGTTGGTGACGCCGAGGAGAATCGGCTCCGCGCCGTCGAGGGAGGCGAAGACGCGATACTTCACCGCGCGGTCGATGTCGGTCCAGCGGAACGTGACCGGCGACGCGGCGATCGCCCCCTCGCCCGGCTCGAGGATGGCCGGCGCTTCGGACGGGCAGCGCTCGGTGGTCCTTGCGATCTCGAAGAAAGCAGTCGCCGAGGCACGCGGGTCGCAGCCCTCGAACAGCGCCTGCACGAACCAGCCGTAGATGCCGGGGGCGAGCTGGATGACGGCGCTGGTCTCGCGCGTCAGCTTGACGTCGCTGAAGGCCTCGCCTTTGCCGACCCAGACGCGGTACCCGATGGCGCGCTCGACGCCGGTCCACTGCAGCGTGACCGGACTGGTCACGTCGGTCGGATCGGTGCGTGTACCGGCGGGACTGACGATGCCGGGTGCGGTGTTGACGGCGCAGTTGGTTCCCTGCGCGACGCGGAACTCGCCGGTGCCGGAGAGGATGGCCTTGCAGTTCGGGCGGAGGGCGTCGACGTACCATTTGATCTGGCCGGCCGGGAGGCTGAGGGTCGCTTCGTTGGTCTGCGTCCGGAGGATGTTGACCGGCGCGTCGCCGTCGATGGAGACCCAGATGCGATACGCCTCGGCGCCGCTGACGGCGGTCCAGGCGAGCCGCACCGGCGAGTTGACCGTGGCGCCGTTCGCGGGGGTCGTCAGGGTGATGGTCGCGTCGGGGCAATTCGGCGGGGCGACCGTGAACGCGGAGACCGCGCTCCGGAGCTCGGGGCAGTCGTCGAACGTCGCGACGACGGCCCAGCGGACCGCTCCCGCCGGAACGAACTTCTCGAGCGACGTGTCGGTGGTCGAGCCGTAGGGCTGGAAGTCGCCATCGCCAAGGGCGACCACGAGGAAGTAGTTCGTCGCGTTTGTCACCGCGGTCCAACTGAACGTCACCGGGGACAGCACGTTCGCCGCGCCGTTGGCAGGGGAGACGAGCGCCGGCGGAACCGTCGGGCAGACCGGACCGGTGCCCTGCATCCGGAAGCGGCGGAAGTCGGAGGTCGTGTTGCACTCTTCTCCGAAAAACGCCCGCACCGCCCAGTTGACGAGCGAGCCGTCGATCGCTCTCGTCAGCTCGGTCGCGTTGGTCGTGCCGAAAATCTCCGGCTCGCCGTCGATCGTGCCGATGACCGTGTAACTCAGTGCGCCGGAAACGGCGTTCCAGCGGAAGGTGACCGGGTTCGTGATGCCGGTCGCCTCATCCTGCGGCGCGATCAGCGTGGGGCGGATGGTGGGGCAGGTCCGCTCGATCCGGACGAAGCGCGACGCCGACTCGGCGTCGGGACAGTTCTCGTAGGCGGCGGCGACCCACCACTGGAACGTACCGTCCTCCAGCTCGTCAGTCGTGTAGGAACTGTTGCCCGTGCGGGTGAGGACGCGCGGCAGGTTGTCGCCGATCTTGTGGACGAACACCACGTACCCGGTCGCACCTTCACGCGGCGTCCATTCGAACGTCACCGGCAGCGTCGCCGTGCTGGCGTCGGGCGGCGAGAGGAGATCGGGCGGACCGGCGGTCTGGCATGGGGTGCCGATGACGAGCTCGCGCTGCTCCGAGAACAGGGGAGTGCACGAACCGTTGAAGTTCGCGCGCACCGACCAGAGGTAATCCCCTTCGTCCGCGAACGGCGCGGCGAACGTGGTGGTGGGGTGGTTCTCGACGAGGTTCGTCCACATGTCGTTGTGGAAAACGGCCAGGTCGTAGCTGGCGGCGCCGGGGACGCCGGTCCAGCCGAAAGTGACGGTCTGGTTCGGCGGGAACGTGGCGCCGGCGGCCGGGCCGAGCAGATTCGGCGGGTTGGTCGGGCACTTGGTGCTGAACGTGTGCGTGGCCGAGGCGATGTCGGTGCAGGTGTCGGCCTTCGCCTTGACGAACCAGGTCAGCGAATAGCCCGGCTCCATGAAGATCTGCTTCTGGCTCTGCGTGACCGTCCCCTGCAACGTCGGCGGATCCTGGTTCAGGCCGAAGTAGACGTCGAAGGAGGTGGCGAATCCGTCATCGCTCCAGTCGAGGGTGATGTTCCCGGGGGAGACTTCGCTCCCGTTCGCCGGGGCGAGCAGGGAGGGCGCGGCCGGACAGGAGGCGAAGGACTGCACGGCGAAGCCCGCCGCGAGCACACAGATGAACATCGACCGAACGAGCTGTCTCATTCCGCTCTCCAGATCCGTGGGTCAGTTTGTGGGGACACGGCACACGCCGTCTTATGGACGGACAATGTAGTACTTCCGTTGACGATGCCCCGTGATTGCGATCACGCGATTGTAAAGAAGATCAGCGGTATTTGTTGGCGCCGGTGTTGAAAATAACCACGGTGGCGTCCGGCGTGATGGTGCCGGCGGCCCGCAATTCGCGGAAGGCAAGCCAGGCGGCGCCGGTCTCCGGGCCGGCGTCGATGCCTTCTTTCAGGCGGAGATCGGCGGCCGCGTCCTCGATCTTCGCGTCCTCGACGGCGATCGCGCCGCCGTGCGAATCGCGGAGGGCGGTCAGCATCAGCCGGTCGCCGACGGCGCGGGGAACGCGCAGCCCCCACGCCTCCGTTTTCGGCGACTCCCACTCGGGGGCGGTCTCCAATCCCTGATCGAAGGCGCGGACGATCGGCGCGCAGCCGCTCGACTGGACGGTGAACATGCGCGGGCGCTCGGAGCCGATCCAGCCGAGGCGCTGCATCTCGTCGAACGCCTTCCACATCCCGATCAGCCCCGTCCCGCCGCCGGTGGGGTAGAGGATCACGTCGGGCAGGCGGCCGAGGTCTTCGTACAGCTCGTAGCCCATCGTCTTCTTGCCTTCGACGCGGTAGGGCTCTTTGAGCGTGGAGAGGTCGAAACCGCCGTTTTCCGCGATGTGGGCCTGGACCCGCCTGGCGGCGTCAGTGATCACCCCTTCGACCAGCTCGACCCGCGCGCCGTAGCCGCGGCACTCGTCGACGATCGACTGGGGCGTGTCGCGCGGCATGGCCACGAAGACCGGCATCCCGGCGCGTGCGCCGTACGCGGAGAGTGCGGCGCCGGCGTTCCCGGCGGTCGGCGCGGCGAGGCTCTGCGCGCCGAGCTTGCGGGCCATCGTCACCGCGGCCGACATCCCGCGCGACTTGAACGAGCGGGTGGGGTTCTTCGACTCGTCCTTGAGGAAGAGATTGGGAGTGCTCCGCGACGGCAGCAGCGGCGTCCGCCCCTCGCCGAGCGTGACGATCTCCTTCTCCCTATCCGCCGGCAGCACATCGAGATAGCGCCACATGTCGTTGCGCTCGCGGAGCGTCACCGCGCCGAGGCCGTACTGCACCAGGATCGGTGCACTGCACTTCGGGCAGAGGTTGTAGAGCGCGTCGAGCGGCGAGCGCCAGTCACAGCGGGAGCAGGTGAGCGTTTTCATGAGCCGCGGAACGATGACTGATCACCGGGCCAGTGTCCAGAAAAGGAATGGGACCTATGGGACCTATGGGACCAACAGGACAGAGAAAACAGCATCGCCCACCGAACCCCAACAGTCCGGCGGGCGATCACTCCCAGGCAACCAGGAACCAGCAACCAAACCACTTACTGCTTCCTGGCTTCCTCGATCTTCTTGTCCAGCTCTTTCATCCCCTTCTCGACGTCGCCTTCCTTGTCTTCCCACTTCGAGAGCTCGGAGGCGTAGGCGTTGAGGGCGTTCTCGTGCTTCGAGAGGAGCTGGCGGTTGTAGGTGAGGGCCGGATCCTCGTCCTGCTTCTGGGTCATCTCCTGCTTCGACTTGTCGTAGCCGGCCAGCATGTCGGCGTAGAGCTTCTTAGTCTGCTCGTCCGTCGCCTCGGCGTAGGCCTTCTTCGCGTCGGCGTAGGCCTTGTCGAAGTTCGCGCTGATGGCCTCGCTGAACTTCTCGGCCATCACCGAGGTCGAGGCGGCCAGCACCTGCTGCTTGACCCAGAGATACTCCTGAGTGTTGTAGCCGAGGTCCTTGGCGGCGCGGATGTCGGCAGTCATGAAATCCGCGGCTGAGCCGAGGGCCTTCATCCCTTCCATGAACCCGCCGATCGACTTGTCGCCCTTCTTGTTGGCGGTCTCGGCGTGCTTCTTCATCTCCGCCTTCGCCACCTGGGCGATCTTCTTCTCGTGCTCGCGCACCTTCAGGTACATCTGGATCTGGGCTTCCTTGAGACGGCCGTCTTCGGGCGGCGTGTACTCGTCGTCGGCAACCTGCTTCATCAGGTCGGTCGTCCCGACTTTCTGCAGGTCTTTGGCGATATCCGCCTTATCGGCCAGCTCCCTGGCTTTACAGCCGGCGAGGGCGAGCGAAAGGCAGAAAACGGCAGTCAGGGATCGCATGGTGGGGGTCTCCTCCGTAGATTTGGCGAGGAACGATTGTAAGCGATCACCGGTGACGTGAGCGTGACCGGGCTCACGGTGGGGTTGCTGGTTGCTCGTTGCTGGTTGCTTGGGACTTTCGGGCTTGCGGGTCCAGCCCTCGCAGCCAACGAGTTCGGAACCAGGGCCCGCCCTCGCCGCGAACGAGGTTCGGAACCAGCCGCCGTAGGCGGCGAAAGACCTGTAGGCCCGGCCTTCAGGCCGGGTTCTTGGGCAGGCAAGAGAGCAAGCCCGCGAAGCGGGCGACAGGGTAGAGCACCGCGACCGGCCTGTTCTGTCGCCCGCTTCGCGGGCTCGCATCCATGTGCCGCGAGGAACCCGGCCTAAATGCCGGGCCTACAGGTCTTTCGCCGCCTACGGCGGCTGGTTCCGAACTTCGTTGCCTGCGAGGGCCGCCCGTAAGCCCGAAAGTCCCAAGCAACCAGCCACCAGCAACAGCGCGGCGCGCTACTCCGACAGCTCGCGGGTGACCCGCGACCGCAGCTCATCCAGTTCCTGCAGGATGGTCTGGAGCGTGCTCTCGCGGACGCGGAGCTTCTGCTGGAGCGAGGCGACCTGGGCTTCGAGGTCGGCGACGCGGTTGTCGGCGGCGATCGGCTGGGCCGTTGGTTCGGCGAGCGGCTCGTCCATCACCGCGACGGCTACCGGCGCTTCGACCAGCTCATCGGCTCCGAGCTCTTCGATCTCCTCGATCGGGACGGCGATGTTTCCGGCGAAGGTGGACGGGCGTTTGCGCCCTTCGGCGAGGAGTTGTTCGAGCGACACTTCTTCCGCCGCTTCGTAATCGGCCTCGACCGGCGCGGAGTCGGGGAAGGGGACGGAGTCGGCGAACGGGTTCGGCGCCTCGGAGAGTGGCTCGTTGTCGAGCATCGACAGCTCCGGCCCCGGGGTCTCCGAATAGGGCTCCGGCTCGGGCTCCGGTATCAGCTTCGCCTTCACCGCGGCCTTCGGAGCGGAAGGGGTGACCTTCTTGACCGTCTCGCTCTTGCCTTTGAGCCGGGCGAAGAGGTGCTTGGCGGTGATCTTCGAGACGAGCTTGAACGTCTCCATGACCCCCTCGCCCTTGATTGCCGCCGCCTCGGTGTACGGATAGCCTTCGAATCCGAGCGCCTCGGCCAGCGCATCGATGGGGAGGACGCCCGGGATGTCGCGTTTGTTGTACTGGATGACGATCGGCGTGTCGTTCGGGTCGATCTGGTTCTGTTCGAGGTTCTCGAGGAGGTTCGCGAAGCTTTCCCGGGTGGCGTCGACCATCGCCGGCTGCGAGTCGGCGACGAACACGACCGCGTCGGCCCCTTTCAGCACCAGCTTGCGGGTCTCGTTGTAGAAAACCTGGCCGGGGACGGTGTAGAGCTGGATCTTGAGGTTGAACGGCCCGACCTTGCCGATGTCGACCGGCAGGAGGTCGAAGAAGAGCGTGCGGTCCGTCTTCGTCGCCAGCGACAGCATCTTTCCCTTCGACTTCGGGTCGAGCTTGTCGAAGATGACCATGAGATTGGTCGTCTTCCCACAGAGCCCGGGCCCGTAGTAGACGATCTTCGCAGTCATCTCGCGCGTGGCGTGGTTGAAGAGGACCATGGTTGTCGGCGAAGTATCGCACAGGGATAGGACGGATGGGACCCATGGGACCGATGGGACCGATAGGGCGATGGAGGGCGGGTCCCATGAGTCCTATTGGTCCTATAGGTCCCATAAGTCCCATAGAATCGCCCGGTGACCGAGGACGAGCCCGTCGAGATCCCCATCACCGACACCCTGGACCTGCACCCGTTCCGCCCCAGCGAGATCCGCGATGTGGCCCGGGAGTACCTCACCGAGGCGCGGGCGCGGGGCTTCAGGCAGGTGCGGCTCATTCACGGACGGGGCATCGGGGTGCAGCGGGAGAACATCCGCAAGCTGCTCGCCTCCCTCGATTTCGTCCTCGAGTTCCACGACGCAGACCCGACGGGCGGCGGGTGGGGCTCGACGGTCGTACTCCTCCAGCCCGAGAACACCACGCCGGTTCGGACAACCGACGACTGACAACCGACAACAAATACTGGCGCTGAATTCGCTACTAGGGAAGAGTCAATGTCATCACTTTACGAGGAACTGAGCAGGGTCACGACCTACGAATACACGGAAGAGGAAGTCCGTGAATTCGAGGCGCTCCACGACGAGATCCGCACGCTGAAAAAAGAGCGGAACGCCGTCATCGTCGCCCACAACTACTACCGTCCCGAGATCCTGAAAGTGGCCGATTTCGTCGGCGACTCGCTGGAGCTGGCCCTCATGGCCGCGAAAGTCCGGGACGCCGACATCATCGAGTTCTGCGGAGTCCACTTCATGGCCGAGACGGCCAAGATCGTCAACCCGCAGAAGACCGTCCTGCTCCCGAACCTGATGGCCGGCTGCCAGCTCGCCGACTCCGCTCCCGCGGAAGACCTCGTCCTGAGGATCCGGGAGCTGAAGCAGCAGTATCCCGACCTCGCCGTCGTCAGCTACGTCAACACCACCGCCGCCGTGAAGGCGCTCTCCGACATCATCGTCACCTCGGCCAACGCCTCGAAGGTCGTCCGGACGCTGCCGAACGAGAACATCCTCTTCGTCCCCGACCGCAACCTGGCGAACCACGTCGCCGAGCAGGTGCCGGAGAAGAACATCATCCCGTGGGACGGCTACTGCTACGTCCACGAGCAGATCACCCCCGAGGAGATCGCCAAGATCCGCCAGGCCGACCCGGAGCTGGAGATCCTGGTCCATCCCGAGTGCCGTCCCGACGTGGCGAAGCTCGCGAACGCCGTCCTCTCCACCTCGGGGATGGTGCGCTACGCGAAAGAGCGCCCGGCCATGCGCTTCCTGATCGTCACCGAGTGCGGACTCTCCGACCGCCTGGCGATGGAGGTTCCGGAAAAAAAGTTCCTGAAAGGCTGCAAGCTCTGCGCGTTCATGAAAGTGACGACGCTCGAAGACGTGCGCGACTCGCTGCTCCACACGCGCTACGAGATCGAGGTGCCGGAGGAGATCCGCGTCCCTGCCGAGAGGGCGCTGCGCCGGATGTTCGACGCCACCGAATAATGTCCCATCGCCGCGGCATCCTGTTTCTGAACCCGAAAGCGGGCACGTTCGCGGCCGGCGACGAGTCGGCGCTGCGGACGCTCGCCTATGAGAACGACCTGCGTGTGGTCGACATCCATCCGAAGATCGACGTCCGCGCGATCGTGCGCGAAGCGCTCGACGCCGGCCTGCGCGCCTTCGTCGCCGCGGGCGGCGACGGGACGATCCACTTCGTCGCCCAGGCGCTCGTCGGGACGGAAGGCGTGCTGGGAGTGGTACCGGTCGGCAGCGTCAACCATCTCGCCCGCGACCTGCAGATCCCGGTAGGCGACTGGCGGGCCGCGCTCGACATCGCGGTCCGCGGGGAGATCCGGCAGATCGACGTCGGCCGCGTGAACGGCCACTACTTCATCAACAGCGTGATGCTCGGAATCTATCCGACGGTGAGCCACTACCGGGAGCGCTTCCGCTCCATGCACAGCCGCTGGCGCGCCTACCTGAAGGCGGCCCGGCTGGCGCTGCACCACTTCCCGCACGTGACGCTCGTCGTCGAGCACGACGGCCGCGTCGACACCTTCCGAACGCAGCTCTTCGTCGTGGCGGTCAATGCGTACGATCTCTCGCAGGTAGGGATGGTCTCGCCGAAGACGAGCTTCAACGACGGCCGCCTGACCATCTACTCGCTCTCCTTCATGAGCCGTCTCGAGTTCGTCCGCGCCGCCGCCAAATACTTCCGCGGCAAGATCAGCGACGTCCAGGGCTTCCGCAGCATCCGCACCGCCCAACTGCGTGTCGATACAGGAAGGCGAAAACTGAAGATCTCCGTCGACGGCGAGTTGATGGACCTGCAGACGCCACTGCAGATCGCGGCCGTGCCTTCGAGTTTGCTGGTGAGAGCGCCGGCGGCTTAGATGCTGTTGTCAGTTGTCGGTTGTCAGTTGTCCGAACCCTTCTCGCATCACCCAAAAGCGCGTTGCCAGCGTCGAAAATGACGGTTCCAACGTGATCACGCACGTTTTCAACGTGATGCCGCACGCTTTTAACGTGACACCGCACGTTCCTATCGTGACACCGAACGTTCTTAACGTCACGTACCACGATTTCAACGTCACCCACCACGATTCCAACGTCACGCGCCACGATTCCAACGTGACGTCGCACGCTTTAAACGCGACGCCGCACGTTTTTATCGTGACGTCGCGCGCTTTAAACGTGATGCCGCACGTTGTTATCAGGACGCCGAACGCTTTTAACGTCACGCACCACGATTCCAACGTCACGCCGCACGCTTTCAACGTGGCGTCGCACGCTTTCAACGTGGCGTCGCACGCTTTAAACGTGACGCGCCACGTTTTATCGTGGCGCCGCACGTTCTTAATGTGACGTCGCACGGTTTCAACGTGACGTGCCACGCTCTGAACCTGACGCCGCACGGGTTCGACGTGACACCGCACGTCCCGGACGCGGCGCCCTACGCCCGGCACGTGGTGCCGCGGGTTCCGGAGGTGACGTCGCACATTCCGGGCGTGACACCGCACGTTCCGGGATGACTCCGCACATTCCGGACGTCACGCCCCACATTTCGCACGTCACGCCGCACGTTCCGCACGTGCGCTGCGCGTTCCAGACGCAACGCCCCACGTTCAGCACTTGGCATCGCACATGCCGGAAGTGATGCCACACGATCCGCACACGGCGCCCACGTCCGGCATATGGCACCGCACGTTCGGGACGTGACGCCGCACGCGTGGCACGCGGCGCCGTACGTTCCGGCCGCGGACACGAGCGTTCCGGACGTTCGCGCGAGCGGCGGAAGTGGGGACGGCGCGGTTGCAGGTGGGACTGACGGCAACGATTCTCTATTCGTTGAAGGGCTCGCCGGCGATGATCAACACCATCACCACGCCGAGAGCGGTGATCGCGGCCCACTCCATGGCCCGGGCGATCCGGGATCCAGGATCGGAGTAGGAGGCGAGCTTCGTCAGCGCGAGGAGGACCAGCGCCGCGGCGATCAGCACGAGATAGGTCAGCCCGGCGCGCGAGCTGGTCAACCACCCGCCGAGCTCGGCGAACGGTCCGCTCACGGCGTGGCCGCCGAGGCGCGGCGCACGATTTTCGGCTTCGCCGGCTCGTCCATCTCCGCCGTGCGCGGCCGGAGGAGACGGTAGAAGAACGAGCCGAGAGCGGCATGGGGAGAGGGCTCTGTTGGAGAGGGAGGGAGCGGCGTGGGGCCGCGGAACCCCTCGCGGATGAAGCGACCGACCGTCAGGAGCGTCGCAAAGAGGATGAAGAGCACCGTGGCGATCCCGCCGAGGACGAAGAGGAACGCTCCCCACGTCACCCACGTCAGCCCGCGTGCGAGAACGCCGGTGAGCCCGCGCCACTGGAACCACGGCTCCATCCGCACCAGTTCGACGATCCCTCGGACGACGAAGTCGGCGTAATCGCCGAGCACCACCGAGAGCCCGGTGCGTCCCCACACGTAGCCCACGAAGATCGCGAGCGCGAGGAGAGGGACGAGCCAGAGCACCGTCGTCATCGTCAGTTTTCCCGGATGCCCCCTATGGTAGCGCGCCGGCGCCGCTGCGCAAGGAGCCACATCCATAGCTGCTCCTCGCCGTAGGCGCGATCCCAGGAGTTGTGGCCGGCGCCTTCGTACTCCGTGTACCGCACGTCACCACCTACGGCCTTCAACGCCTCATGGATTTTCCGCGAAGCCTCCGGGACCACGACCGGGTCGTCCGCCCCATGGAAGATCCAGGTGGGGATGTGCTTCAGCTTTTGTGCAGTGAAGGCGTGCGGATCTTTGGCGTGTGTGGTGAGCGGAGACTGCCGCACTGACGTCGCCGACCCCGCCGGAACGACACCACCGCAGATCGGAACCAGCGCCGCGAAGCGATCCGGATGCGCCAGAGCGAGATGCCACACGCCGAACCCGCCGAGGGAGAGGCCGGTCAGATAGACGCGGTCCGGATCGCCGTTGAATTCTTTGACAGACGCATCCAGCGCCCGCATCGCCGCTCCGCCGGAGCCCCCATCCACCGATCCTCGAGCCCCGCCTGCGGAAACACCACCACCGCAGGCACCCGCTCCCGCTCCCACCGGATCGCCGCCGCCAACGCGTACTGCGTCTGCCTCAGGCCATCCGAGCCCCGCTCTCCCGCACCATGCAGAAAGAGAAGGACCGGCCATTTCTTCTCCGCGCTCCAGTTCTGCGGAACGTAGACGACGTAGCGGTAGGTCGTTGCCTTCAGGGTGACGGTGCGGTCGAGAAAGCCGGTTTGCATGGGCGTGGCAGCACCGCAGGCGAGCGCCAAAAACAGGGAAACGAGGAGCGCTACGCGTGCGGGCATGGGGAAAGTGTACCTGTGACGATCGGAGCGCCGACCTTCGGTCGGCCCGCCAGCGTTCCGCTGGCCCGCTCTCGGGAGCAACGTGTTGAATCACCAGGTTTCGCGAGTATGCCGACCGAAGGTCGGCGGACCGGCCGACGGAACGTCGGCGCTCCTCGGGTTCGCACGCCGCCTTCCGGGTTCGCGCGCAAGACAACGCGGGAACCCCGGAAGACGGCGCACCCGAGTAATGGAAGCGATCTCCTTGGGAACGGGGTGAGCCAGGAGGTTCGAAGCCGAGTTCCTCAACGCCTCCCCGACTGGGACGTTCTGTACTGTCCGCCCCTTACGGCGAGACGCCGTCCGCCGGCGAGACGCCGCCGGGCCAGCCGACGCGACGTCGGCGCTCCGGCGCATGACCACTTTCATCGCGCACCGCACGTCCGCATATCGAAGCGACACAGGATCGCGTCATCGCGAACCGGTCGTCTGCGCGTGGAGCGCCCGCGTCGCGCGGGCTGGCGCGGCGGCGTCTCGCCGGCGGACGGCGTCTCGCCGTAAGGGGAGTGATCTCGAGACGACAAATCGGAGCGCCGGCTTTCAGTCGCCGGGTCCGCCGACCTTGGGTCGGCCCGGTCACACCGAGCGAATCCGGATACGATTGTCGTGGACGATCCAAAGCTCGTTCTTGAGATCGCGGTGCATGAGCGTTTGAATGACCCGAGCGGCCACCGTGAGTACAGCCGGTTTGTCCTGACGTTTCAGACGCAGCACGATCATCCCGGGACCGATCGTGGGTGGATAGGTCCTGATATCGGTGAATCCACGGTCGAACGTGACGAGGATCCGATCCTCGGCCTCGCATACACGAGCCAGCGTGGGGTCATCCTCGCCGCCCATCTTCTGATCCACAACGCTGAGAGCGTCCCATCCTGCGTCACGGAGAAGCTGCGTGACCTCCTCAGGCAGATTCTCGTCGACCTTGAACTTCACGCCGGTAGTCCGACGACCTCTTCCCGTGCCAGATCCGCCGCATACGCGATGCACGCGTGGATGGCTTCCTGTGTAAGCGTCGGATAACTCGCCAGAATCTCATCCTCCGGCAGGCCGGCCGCGAGGTTGTCCAGGACGACCGAGACGAGAATGCGTGTCCCGGCGACACACGCCTGACCATGGCAGATCTTCGGATCAACGACGATGTGCGGACGCCAGTCCATGGTCCTAATCTACACCCGTTTCCCGGCCAGCCAGCGAGCTGGCATCCGGCGCTCACTGCACCGGCAGAATCCGGTCCGGGATCTTCGACTGACCGAGTTCGTAGTGTGTCCGGCACAGCCACTGGTAATCGCCGGTGTAGGTGGGGACGCGGTGCAGGCCGAGCTTCGCGTGATTGGGGTCGAGTTGGCGGAGGAGGGAGTGCAGAGCGAGCAGGCCGTGGCGCTCCGGCTCGGTCAACGCCCCGCCGCGTCCAGGGGCGAACTCGGAGAGATACGTTCCGTCCGACATCGTCCCGGCCACTTTCTCCATCAGATCGACGTGGTCCTTCACCCCGAGACCGTCGAAGGTATTCGCGCCATAGGCGACGTTCACTGCCGGACCGACCATCGGCAGGACCGTCTTGAGAAGGGTGACCACCAAGTTCGCATACGGCGCCACCTCACGGACCCATTCGCGAGTCAGCTCCAGCTCGTACGAACCGAGTCCTTCGGCGAGCAGCGGATGCTGCGCGTTCTCAGCCTCGCACCAGAGGCGGAGGGTGAATTTCTCCTGGAAGAGGCGGCGCCAATTGCCGTCTACCGGCTGGAGGTCGAAGAGGCGGGGACCATCCTTCGCCTCGCTGGCCATGGCCTTCATCAGGACCATGACGGAGTTTGCGATCTGGCTTTCGATACCGGCGATACCCTGATCGATCTTTGCTTCGATGCGCGCCAGTTGCGTTCGCGGCTCCTCATCCTCGAATCCGTACAGCAACTCGACGATGTTTTGACGGCCGCGGCACGGAAGGCACCGAATGGTCTCATCGCCTTTGTCCAGGATGTCGTGCAGCGCCTCGATGTCAAAGCGACCCGGACATGGCTGTCCCCGCACTGTTCCCCGGCAGGGCACATTGAACGTGTATCGGCCTTCCATGCCGGGCCAGTTGTCGGTGATGAGCTTCTCCACCGTCTGGCGGAGAACGTTCATGAAGTACTCGGGCCACGCCGCCTCGGCATAGAGGTGCAGTTCCCGGTCGCGCAGTTCAACGAGAGCTTCGCCGTGTGGTTTTCTGCGGAGGAACATTCCCTTCTGCCAGTGCAGCCGATGGCCTTCGCTCATGGCGGCGTAGGGATGCGTGCGGACGATCAGCCACGGAACGAGTCCCGGCGGTGCCTCGTCGAGCACGCAGACCATTGCCAGCCGGCGACGCTCCGGCAGGGGCTCTTCCTCGGGAAGCCACGGGACCGCGGGACGCACCTGCGGGACGTGCTGCGCCACGAGACTGGCTTCGCCGGATTCGAGGCGATACGAGACGTCGTACTTTTCCATGAGTTGGAGGAAGAATGGGTAGAGGTCGATAGGGTACGTAGGCTCGTTCTCGAACCTGTGGTTGAGCCACACCTCGGTGAGATGATCGTCCGGCAGAATGCCGTCCCGTTCCTGCGTCGCACGGTCCTCCAGCACGAAGCCGATGGCCTTCGTCAGCCATTCCGGTTGCAGGATCACGTCGTCCTTCAACCGCTCATCGTCGCCGTAGTAGACGATGTAGCCGAGATCGTGCATCAGAACCGCGAGCGTGCGGGTGTCGATCGCGTCCAAGCCATGTTTTGCACAGAGCGCCGCGAACGCAGCGTACGCGACGCGCGGCTCCTGCTGACCGAGCACCAGTGCCGCGTCGCGCGCCGCCCTCCACTGTACGTTGAATGGCATGCCCATGTGCTCGAGGTCCTTCGCCACGCCGGAGATAAGACCCTTGAGCTCCGCGATGCCGAAGTTTTCGAGGCTGTCGACCTCGATGAAGTCGACGATCATTGCGCCGTACTCGCGCTGCAATACCGGCTTGTCGATCCGGGCGATGCGTTGCCCGGTTTTGGCGTGCGTGGAAACGATGATGACCCGCGCGTCATCGCCGACCCGTACGCGGATCAATTTCAGCCAGTCCTCCACCTGACATTGTTGCACACCCATCCGCGGCTCCCACACGAGGAGATAAATGGAGCGCCTGCTGAAGAAGAACTGGTGAGTAGCACGATAAACCTCCTGTCCGCCGAAATCCCAGGTGTTGAATTGAATGTTTGTCTGCGACTTTTCAGGGTGTGCGAGGTGCATCGATTGAATGTCGATGCTGATACCATGGGTAGTCGGCTCGTCTTTGCGCGGCGCCTCTTTGCCGGAGAGTGCCTTGAGCAAGGTCGTCTTGCCTACATTGCCTTCGCCGACGAGGACTAGTTTGGCCTCGAAGAGTGGCTCTGCATTGTCGAGGCTGCGAAGGTAGGCTTTGACGGCGTCAGTGCCTTGGTTGTAGGCGCTCTCGAGAGCGGGGGTGAGGGGATTATAAGCGAGCGTAATTTCTTTCAACTGAGCGAGTCGCCCTATAATCCCGGGTATCGTCGCGATCTGGTTGGCGGACGCGTCGAGCTTCTCTAGGCGCGCGAGTTGCCCGATGGTCTTAGGCAGCGTAACCAGTTGATTGGTCGAGACATCTAATACGACGAGCTGCGTCAGTGCCGAGATCCAATCCGGAATACAGGTGAGCTCGTTGCTAAAAACATCCAATGTTTCTAAACCGGCCAAGCGTGAAATCCAATGCGGCAAAGATCTCAAACCGTTGGCAAACAGAGCCAGGGAGCGCAGATGGACAAGGTCGCCCAGAACGTTAGGCAATTCCGCGCGCCGATTTATGATCGAAAGGCTGGTAAGAGATCTGAATTGTGAAATCCAAGGCGGAATTTTTGCATCGCCAGCGAGTCCGAGGTACTGCAGTTGCAAAAGATCCAGAAGCGCCTGTGGTAGAACGCTATCGTCATCGACGTCAGTACCCAATGAGCGAAGGTTTGATAAGCGACTGATCCCCTCAGGGATCTGAAGTCCAGTATTATTGTAAAGGTATAGGGCTTCGAGCCGCTGTAAGTGCAAGATTGACTCGGGGATGGTCTTGAAGGCGTTGTTCGACAGATCCAATATTTTCAGATTCGCCAACTGCGAGATCCAGATCGGCAGTGACGCTAGACTGTTTTGTCCGAGTTCCAGCGATTCAAGATCCGTCAATTCGCCGATCGTGGTTGGTAAAGAAGTCAGTCCCAATCCGTTGAGATTGAGGCGTGTTGCTCTTTCCCTATGCGCTCTCTCGACGCGGTCATGCACGTCATCGAGAGGCTTCGCCCGCTTCCGTCTGGCCATGCTCCCCTCACTTACACAACAACTGATAAACCCCCACCACATCGTCCTGCACGTCATCTAGATCGCTCTTGATCTTCCCCACGATCTCCTGGAACGCAGGATCACCCTGCAGCCCTTGCAACCATGGATGCTTGATCAGCGCATACCACGAATGGTTCCCGCCCTCGGCCGCACGCCGCAGCCAGGCGATGGCTTCCGCGTTGTCGCCGAGCTTTGCGTGGACGAGGGCGACGCGGAGGGCGGCCCAGTGGTTGCGGTTGGCGTCGCTCTCGAAGGTGCGGATGCGGGCGAGGGCGCCGGTGCGGTCGCCGCGGGCGGCGGCGATCTGGGCTTTGAGGCTTTTGCCTAAGTAGTGGCTGGGGACGAGGCGGAGGGCGGCGTCGGCTTCTTTGTCGGCGGCGGGGAGGTTGCCGTGGATGAGGAAGGCCATGCCGCGGATGTCGTGGCCGGCGAGCTGAGTCTCGCGGGAGGAGAGCGCGACCTGCGCGGTCTTGAGCGCGCCGTCGGGGTCGACGGCGTTGAGGTTCCAGTAGCCGCGCGTCAGGGCTTCGTTCGACATCGGGTCGACGCGGACCAGGATGTCGCCGACGCATTGCGCTTTCTGCAGGTCGCCGGTCGAGACGAAGTACGTGACGACGGAGTGCAGGGCCTGGGTGTCGTTCGATTCGAGGCGGAGGGCGGCGAGAACTTCGCGCACCGACTCGCGGAAGCGTTGCGGGTCGCGGATGAAGACGCGGCCGAGTGCGAGGTGGGCCTGGGGGAGGTTGGGATCGAGGCGGACTGCCTGCCGCGCGTACCACTCCGCTCTCGCGAAGTCTTCCTGCGAGGCGAGGCTGCGGGCCTGGCCGAGGGAGAGGGTGGCGGCGAGATCGGCGTAGGCGCCGGCGAAGGTGGGGTCGAGGGAGATGGCGCGCTTGAGGGCGGCGATCTGCTCGGCGAAGCGCTTGGGCTCGAAGCTGCCGTTGAGGGAACGGGCGCGCAGGTACTCCTCGTACGCTTTCGGGCTCGACGAGCGGATGGTGGAGCGCGCGAGCTGCGGCTGCTGGATGCCGATGCGCTGGTTCAGGCCGGAGACGGTGCGCGCGGAGACGTCGTCGATGAGCTTCAAGAGGTCGGTGCGGCGGCCGTCGATGGTGTCGGACCAGACCGAGAAGCCGGTGCGGGCGTCGGTGAGCTGCAGGGTGACGCGCACCAGGTCGCCGGCGGCGAGGAAGTGGCCTTCGAGGATGCCGTCGACTTTCAGCTTCTCGCTGGCCGCCTTCGCGTCCGGCTTCGTGCCGGCGAATTCGAGGACGGCGGAGGTGGGGCGGACCTGCAGGGATGGGATCTGCTGCAGTTCGGTCACGAGGGCATCCGCGAGGCCGACGGAGAGGAACTCGTCGCTGGTGCTGTTGGCGATGTTGCGTAGCGGCAGGACGGCCATCGACCGGATCGGCGGCGGCGTGGTGCCGGTGGCTTCGGCGTTGGTGTCGGTGCGCTGGGCGATGAAGACGGCGATGAGGACGACCAGCGCGGCGGCGGCGGTGACGGCGACCTGGACCCAGCGCGGACGGCGGACGGTGCGGCCGAGGCTCGTGCGCGACGTGGCCTGGGTCATCATCCGCACGGTCGGCGTGTCGATGTCGTCGAGGTCGGTCAGCAGCTCGCGCGCGGTCTGGTAGCGGTCGCCGGGGTCTTTCTGGAGCAGCTTGGCAATGATGCGCGTCGCCGCCGGCGGGAAGGAGGGGTCGAGCGGCACGAACGGCTCCGGCTCGCCGTCGCGGATCTTCTCCAGCACCATCAGCGGCGCTTCGGCGTTGAAGGGGAGGTGGCCGGCGGCCATGTGGTAGAGGACGACGCCGACGGAGAAGAGGTCGCTGCGGATGTCGGCGTTCTGGCCGCGGGCCTGTTCGGGGGAGATGAAGTGCAGGGTCCCGAAGAAGTGGCCAGTGGAGGACTCGAACGTCTTCTCGATGCCGGGGTCGGTGAGCGCGCGGGGGATCGACTTGGCGAGGCCGAAGTCGAGGATCTTCGCCAGGCCGTTCGGCTCGACGATGATGTTGGCGCTCTTGATGTCGCGGTGGAGGATCCCTTTGTCATGGGCGGCGGCGACGCCGGCCGCGAGCTGGCGGGCGATGGCGAGGAACTCGCCGGACTCGAGCGGACGGCGGCGAACGCGCTGCGAGAGCGTCTCCCCCTCGCAGTACTCCATGACGATGAACGGGACGCCGTCGGCGGACTCGTCTACTTCGTAGATGGTGGCGACGTTCTGGTGCCGCACCGCCGCGGCTGACTTCGCCTCCCGCAGGAAACGGGCCCTCCGGTCGTCGTAAGCCAGCTCGCTGGAGTTCAGGACCTTGATGGCGACCAGCCGCGCAAGCCGTTGATCGCGCGCGAGATACACCGTCCCCATCCCGCCCTTGCCGAGGACGCGGACGATCTCGAAGCCGTCGAACGAAGGAAAGTTATCCGACATCAGGAGCGGTCGGGGGCATTCTACCCCGGGGAAAGGCAGAGGTCAGAAGGCAGAAGGCAGAAGGGAAGGCATGCCGCGGAGCTGGGGTCAGAGCTTCGTTTCGCGCGGAACAGAAGAACGAAGGTGTGACCCCAAGCGACGGGGCCGGCGGTTCCTCGGAGGGGTCAGAGCTTCGTTTTTCTCTCAGGAACAGCAGAACGAAGGTCTGACCCCTTGACAGCCCCACTTCTGCCTTCTGCCCTCTGCCTTTCCCACGTGGTCAATTCGCTGACCCTTTAGACACCTTTGGTGGGTTATATTCTCACCCCGCCATCATGACAACGACCATCGAAGGTGTCGCTCCGGACGTCGCTCTTCCTCCTCGTTATCAGATTCGCCAAGTGCTGAAGCAGACTGCGGAGACTTCCGTGTTCCGGGTCTTCGACGTGCCGGATCGGCGCGATGAGGCGATCAAGATCCTCTGTCACGAGGTCACGGATCCGCAACAGCTTCTCCGGTTCAAGACAGAGTTCGCGACGCTCGCCTCGCTCGAGCATGCGAGCGTGATCAAGGTCTATGACTTCGGCGTCCTGCAGGACCGGTATCCCTACTTCACGATGGAGTTTTTCGCCGGGAAGCGGATCACGGAGTTTTTTGACGGACAGAATTGGGACGCGCTGTTCGACGTGATCCTGCAGATCGCCTCGGGGCTGCACCACATCCACCACCTCGGCATCGTGCACCTCGACCTGAAGCCGTCGAACATCCTGGTCTCCGAAGACGGCAAGGCGAAGATCATGGATTTCGGCCTGGCCATCGAGAGCCGGCGCGTATTCGACCGGAAGATCCGCGGGACGCTGCAGTACATGGCCCCCGAGGTACTGCGGCAGGACCGCGTCGACTCGCGCGCCGACCTCTACGCCCTCGGCATGACGCTCTACGAGACCGTCACCGGCGCCCTTCCGGGCTACGGCCGTCCGTCGATCGAAGTGATCCGCATGCACCTCGACGAGGAGATCCGCAGGCCTTCGTCGATCAACCCCCGCGTGCCAGAAGCGCTCGAGCAGATCATCATGAAGATGCTCGAGAAGGACCCGCGGCATCGCTTTCCCTCGGCCGCGGCGCTCCTGCAGGCGGTCGCCGAGGCGGCGGGGAAGAAGGCGCCGGCGGCGGAGCTGCTGGTCGGCCGCGGAGAGCTGTTCGCCGCGCCGCTGATCGGGCGGAAGAACGAAGTCGACCAGTTGATGCATCTGATCGTCGAGGCGCGCGACGGCCGCGGCGACGGGGTCATCCTCGCGGGCGGCGAGGGGATGGGGAAGAGCCGCATCGTGCGCGACGTGACGCTGCGCGCGCAGCTCGACGGCGGCCGCGTCTTCACCGGCCGTTGCCCGGTGAACCGCAAGACCATCTACGCGCCGTTCTTCGACATCTTCCAGCAGATGGTGTCGGCGGTGAACCCGGAGGCCGACGTCTCCGAGGAGATCCGGCGCATCCTCCGTCCGGTGGTCGGCTCGGCGGGACCGGACACCAGCCCGCCGCGGCACGGCCAGAAGTTCCGTCTCTACAACCGGATCGTGCAGTCGATGCAGGACCTCTACGGATTCCTGAGCGTCGGCAGCGAGACCGGCGGCTCGCCGCTGATCCTGGTGATCGAGGACCTGCAGTGGGCCGATCCGTCGACCGCGGAGCTCTTCTCGTTCCTGGTGGGCGAGGCGAAGCAGAACAAGCTGCTGGTGATCGGCACGCTGACGCTCGACTCGCACGGCGAGGCGAGCATCGAGTCGCCGTCGCCGAGCCTGGCGTTCTGGGAGCTGCGAGCCCGCGAGGCGTCGTTTCCGATCGTGCGGGTGGAGACGCTCACCGAGCCGCTCGTCCGCGAGCACGTGCAGTCGCTTCTCGGCGACACGAAAGTCTCCGACGAGCTCGTACGCTGGATGCTGTGGGAGTCGGCCGGCACGCCGCTGAACATCCGCCGCATCATCGATTACCTCATCACTCACGACTATCTCCAGTGGACGCCGGGCGGCTGGACGGCCGACATGGACCGCATCCGGGTGCTGCGCATCCCCGGCGGCTTCGCGTCGATCCTGATGGAGAAGGCGGAGGCGCTGACGCCGGAGCAGCGGACGCTGCTCGACATCGCCTCGGTGGTCGGGGAGTCGATGGATCTCGAGCTGTTGACGCGGCTCTCGGACGCAACGCCGGAGGAGACGTTCGCGTCGCTGCGCGAGCTGACGCGCCTCGGTCTTCTCGACGAGTCGAACGACGGCAACATCATCACCTTCCCGCAGATGCATCTGCGTGAGACGGTCTACAACGCCATGCCGGAGCGGCGGCGGACGGAGCTCCACCTGCGCGTCGGCGAGGCGATGGAGCCGGCGGCGAACGACGGCTCGACGCAGCTGGTCGGCCAGGTCGCGTATCACTTCTCCCGTGCGAACGACATCGAGCGCGGCACGCGCTGCTCGATCGAGGCGGGCGATCTCGCCTCGCGCACCCTGGCGCACGAGGAAGCGACGGAGTTCTACCGCGTCGCCCTGGAGATGATGGACCTGGGCGGCGTCGAGGAGGCGCGCAAGGCGGAGGTTCGCGAGAAGCTGGCCGATGCGTATTACCGCCGCGACGACTATCGCAGCGCCATCCATGCGTACCAGTTCCTCCTGAAGTCGATCCAGAGCCGCCATCCGGACGACGACGCGAACGTGGACGTCGCCCGGGTGATGAAGAAGATCGGCAAGGTGCTGGCGCGGCGCGGCGAGCAGGAAACGGCGATGACGTACTACCAGGGCGCTCTGGCGATCTACGAGCGCCTCGGCCAGACCGTCGACGTCGCCGAGATGCTCAACCGCATCGCCTGGATGTACCGTATGCGCGACGACTTCACCACCGCCCGCGAAACGGCGGAGCGCGCGCGGGTGATGCTGGAGACGATGGAGCCGACGGTCGTCTACGGCTACGTGAAGAACATCCTCGGCCTGATCGAGTTCGCCGGCGGCAACTGGCAGCGCTCGCGGGAACTGCTGACCGAATCGCTCGCGATCGGTGAGAAGCTCGGGAGCGAACAGCTCTGCAAGGTCGCCTCGATGAACCTCGGCAACACGGTCTGGAAGCTCGGCGAGTGGGAGACCGCGCTGCAGTACTTCCGCAAGAACCTGGAGCGCTCCGAGGGCGAAGGGGACCTGTGGGACCTCGTCACCGCCTACAACAACGTCGGCGTCGTCGAGTACGGCCGCGGAAACTTCCACGCCGCGGCGGAGCTGTTCGAGAAGAGCGTCCGCATCGACGAGAAGATCGGTGCCTTCGAGCACGAGGCGCTGGCGCGGGAGAACCTGGCCGACGCGCTGGAGATGCTCGGCAAGTGGAACGAGGCTCTGGAGCAGTATCGCCGCTGCCTCAGCCTGGAAGGGTTCGACGAGACGCGCGCGTCGCGGCTGTCGGTGTACGTCCCGCTGGCGCGCCTGACGAAGAAGCGCGGCGACATCAACAAGTCGATCGAGTACGCGCACAAGGCCATGGCCGCCGGCGAGCGCGCCCGCGACGTAGACCTGATTGCCGAGGCGGCGTACGTGCTGGCGTCGATCGAAGACGAGCGGGGGAACGCGGAGGAGGCGGAGAAGTACCTTCTGCGTGCAATGCAGATCTACGAGGCCAACCACACCCTGCACGGGCTGGCCCGCTCGCACACCGCGGCGGCCTGCATGGTGCTGACGAAGGGCGACATCGACGGGGCGGTCAAGCACGCGCAGATCGCGGAACAGTACGCGCGGCAGCTCGGCGACCGCTTCTCGCTGGCGAAGAACGACTGGGCCTGGGCGAAGATCGAGAGCTCGCGCGGCGAGCGCGAGGCGGCGACGGCGAAGTTCGACTCGGTGCGGGCGGCGTTCGAGGAGCTCGACACGCCGTACGAGCTGGGGCGGCTGATGTTCGACATCGGCCTGCTGCGCGACGAGCCGGAAGAGGCGACCCAGACCATCCGCAGCGCCATCCGGATCTTCGAGAAGCTCGACGCCACGCATGACCTGGAGCGGGCGCGCGGCGCGCTGTTCCGCATCCGCCCGGCCGGCAAGGCGCCGGAACAGGGTGTAGTCGGGCTCTACGAGGTCGTCAAGATCATCAACTCGACGCTGAACCTCGAGGAAGTGCTGAGCCGCGTCCTCGACGTCTGCATCCGCAGGCTGCGCGCCGAGCGAGGCATGATCCTGCTGCTCGACCCGCTGACCAACGCGCTCCGCACGCGCGTGGTCCGCAACATCAAAGACGGCGCGGAAGGGGAGTCGAAGCGCTCGCCGCAGTCGATCGTCAAGGAAGTGATCCAGACCGGGCAGTCGGTGATGTCCGCCGACGCGCGGGCCGATCATCGCTTCGTGGAGTCGGAGTCGGTGATCGCGGAGAACATCATCTCCATCCTCTGCGCGCCGCTCATCATCAAGGAACGGATCTCGGGCGCCATCTACATCGACCACCGCCAGGCGCGGCACCTCTTCTCGCAGAAGGACCTCAGCTTCCTGGAGGCGTTCGCCGACCAGGCGGCCATCGCGATCGAGAACGCGCGGCTCTACGAGGAGCTCGAGGAAGCGCGCACGCGGCTGTCGCTCGAGAACGAGACCCTGCGCCGCGAGGTGCTGGTCGAGAAGCATCTCGACTCGGTGATTGGACAGTCCGAGGTAGTGGCCAAGATCCAGTTCGCGGTCCGCAAGGCTTCCGCCGGACACTCGACGGTGCTGGTGCGCGGCGAGTCCGGCACGGGCAAGGGCCTCATCGCCCGGATCATCCACAACATCGGACCGCGCCGGAACGGGCCGTTCATCAAGTTCAACTGTGCCGCGCTGCCGGAGACGCTGGCGGAGTCGGAGCTGTTCGGCCACGAAAAAGGCGCGTTCACCGGCGCGGACCGCCGCAAGCTGGGACGCTTCGAGCTGGCCAACCACGGCACGATCTTCCTCGACGAGATCGGGAAGATGTCGCTGGCCATGCAGGCCAAGCTGCTGCGCGTGGTCGAGGACAAGGAGTTCGAGCGGGTCGGCGGGACGCAGACCATCAAGACCGACGTGAAGATCGTCACCGCCACGAACCTCGAGCTGGAGAAGGCGATCGAGGACAACACCTTCCGCGAGGACCTCTTCTACCGGCTGAACATCATCCCGATCATGCTCCCGCCGCTGCGCGACCGGAAGGACGACATCCCGCTGCTGGCCGAGCATTTCATCCGCAAGATCTGCAAGGACCTCGGCGTCGACAACAAACGCCTCGAGCCGGGCGTGCTCGATCTCTTCATGCGCTACGACTGGCCGGGCAACGTCCGCGAGCTGGAGTCGACGCTGCACCGCGCCATCGTCATGTCCAATGGCGACATGATGACCAGGACCGACTTCTACACCCTCTACTCGGCCCAGGCCCCGGCGCTGGTTGTCGCCGACGCCGCGTCGACGATGCCGAGCTCCATCACCGGACCGCTGGCCGGGAAGATGGAGATCACCAGCGAGGTCTACGACGAGGTGATGTCCGCGGTCGACAAGCAGCTCATCCTCCGCGCCCTGGAAAGCTGCGGCGGCCGGATCCGCGAAGCCGCCCGCCGCCTCGGCCTGGCCAGGAACACGCTGAAGTCGAAGATCCAGAAGTACAACATCGCCGTGAGAGAGTAGAGACTGGTTGCTGGTTGTCTGGGCGTTTCGGTTCTTGCGGGACGTATGCGCGACGTCATCGGGCAAAATCCTTACGGCGAGACGCCGCCGCCGGCGGGACGCCGCCGGACCAGCCGACGAGGACGTCGGCGCTCCAGGCGCGGACCGCGGTTCTCGCGAATCGGGCCGTCCGCAGTTCTCGCGAATCGGGCCGTCCGCGGTTCTCGCGAATCGAAACGTCGGCATTCCAGCGCACGACCGATGCTCGTGAACGGAGGTCCGCGCGTGGAGCGCCGACGTCCTCGTCGGCTGGCCCGGCGGCGTCCCGCCGGCGCACGGCGTCTCGCCGTAAGGGTGGTGCCCAATCACCTGGTAGCGCGGTATCCTTGTCCTGGTGAACGCCGGTTCCGCCCGGCGGGTGTGCGAAAAGGGGAGGGCCATGGCTGTCGTCGAAACCGCCGTACGGGACCTCGAGAATATCCAGATGAGTCTCATCCGGCTTCACGCTCTTCTCGCGCAGCACACCATGTCGGTCTCCGACCGCCATCGCGTCGACAGCTACTTCGACGCGTTCGCGTCCGATCTCGTCGGACTCGAAGAGTTTTTGCGCAGCATGCCCACCACTTCGCGAACGTAATCCGGCTCACGTTTCCGGCGGCGGCTCTCCGAGCATCGAGGCCTTGTTGCGGCGGAAGCGGCCCGTGGCGAGCAGCGCCGGCAGGAGCGTGATCGAGGCCAGGCAGCTCAACGCGATTCCGACGACCGAGGCGAGGCCGATCGACCGGACGCCGGGATAGTGCGAGATGGCGAAGGACGCGAAGCCGAGGATCGACATCAGCGCCGCGAGCACGACCGCGCGGCCGGTCTCCTGCGCGTTCTCCGGGAAATCGTCGGGCGACTCGTCGTAGCGCTGCAGCATGTACACGGCGTAGTCGGTCGCCGTGCCGACGAGCATCAGTCCGACGAAGACGTTCATGAAGTTGAACTCGATCCCGGACGTGGCCATGAACCCGAGCATGCAGGTGCATCCGGCGATGAACGGCACGAAGACGAAGCATGCCCGCGCGAACGAGCGGAAGCCGCCCCAGACCAGCACGAACACGAGCACGAGACCGAGGAGGCTGGCCCGCGTTGCGTCGGTGCGGGTGATCGTACGCAGCGTCTCGGAGATCAGGTTGACGCCGGTGAGCACCCCCTCGGGGTGCTTTCTGCGGAATTCCTGCATCGGCTCGGGAAGGAAGCGCGGCCACTTCCCGGTGGACGGATAGACGTAGACGATCGACATGTAGCCGGTGGGCGTTTTCTTGAGGAACCGCTGCAGCGATTCGCCGAGGCCGAGGCTCTGGAGCTTCTCGACCGTGAGCGGCGCGCGCTGCCCGAGCGCCTGCGCGTACAGCGGCAGCACGTCGTCATACGCGTCGGGACGGAAGCCATTGTCCACGAGCGCCTGGCGGAATGTCCGTTCGACGCGCGCGTACGAAAACTCGCCCTGCTCGCCGCGCCGGAGGCGGTCGATGACCAAGCCCTGCTGGCCCTCGCCGGGAAGGAAGGTCGTGATGGCCTGATAGGTGCCGATCACGTCGTCGGCCACGAGGCGATCGAGATCGGCGATGGCGGCTTCCGTTTTCCGGATGGCCTCACTCGGCGTCGCGCCGCGGACTCCGTACATCATCGCGTCGAACGACTGTCCGAAGCGGCCGGTCACCTCTTCCTGCATGCGCACGGCGTCGTTGCCGGTCGCGCGAAGCCCCTGCAGGCTGTCGTTGAAGCGGACGTCCTTGGCCGCGATCCCGGTGATGATGACGACGACGATCCAACCGATGATGATTGCCTTCGGTCTTGCGAGACTGGCCCGCACGATCCGGCCCGAGCCGAGAGCGTGCACGCGCAGCTTCCGCTTCGCGCCGCGCCGCCGCTCCACGAGGACCAGCACCGCCGGGAAGACGAAGATGACGCAGAGCAGGAAGATGAGGATGCCGCTGCCGGTGAGGAATCCGAGCTCTGTCATTCCCCGGAACTCGGTCGCGAGAAAGGCGTAGAACGTCGCCGCCGTGGTCAGCGCCCCGACGATGACGCCGGGGAGGGTATGGCGCATGAGCGTCCGGATCGACGCCTCGACCTCTGCGCCGCGATTGCGTTCGTCCACATAGCGCTCGTACAGCACGGTCATGAAATCGAGGCCGAGGCCGGCCAGGAGAGCGGCGAAGCCGGTGCTGGCCGCGGAGAGCGTTCCGTACATCATGGCGCCCAGGCCGAAGGTGATGATGATCGCAGCGACCATCGGTGCCGCCGCGTACAGCATCGCCGAGGGACGGCGGTAGGCGTAGAGATAGAGCAGCAGCACCCCGACCATCGAGGTGATGCTGTTGATCATCATGTCCTGCTGGATGATCTTCTCGTCCGTCGCCGCGATGGCGTAGCCGCCGGTGTAGCCGATCGTGGGCGGCGGCACTCCCTGGTTCCCTGCCGTGAACTCCTGCATCGCCTTCGCGGTGATGCCTCGCGTCTCCTGCATGAGGGCGCGGCTGAACGGCAGGTTCTGCGCGGCCTTGTGCGGCCGGCCGATGATGATGGCCGCCCCATGGTCGGAGGAGACGTAGTAGCCGCTGGAGAAGTCGATCTTCAGTCCGCCGCCGGCGTTCTGCAGCTTCTGCATGTAGACCGGCAGGAGGTTGAACGGGTCGACGCGGACGATCTCCTTCATCGCGGTCGACTGCGGGGTCTGCAGGAGGGTCCGGTTGCGGGCGACCGACGCGCGGATGCCCTCGTCCGACAGCTTCTGCGCGACGGTGTCGAGCTGCGGGGGCGACAGGACGAGCATCGAGTAAGGGACGACCCGGTCGACGATCGCCAGCATGTCGGGCAGTTTCCAGGTGACGCTTTCGATCCGGCTGGACTTGCCCAGCTCTTCGCCGATGCGGTCGAGCAGCGGGTAGTACGCGTCTGGCTCGCTTCCCTTCGGGAACTCGACCACGATGACGTGGAAGTCGAGCGTGCCGGTGTCTTTGAGCAGGTCGCGGAACTCGTTGACCTCTTTATTGCCGCGAGGAATGAGGTTGAGCACGTCGGGGTCGAGGCGCAGGCGCGTGGCCATCGCGCCCGAAAGCAGGACGATCACCAGCGCGACGACGAGGACGGCGCGCGGCCGGCGCAGGAGCAGCTCGGTGATGCGGTCCAGGAGGCGTCCGATCACGCGGCCGTCCCGCTCATCCGCGTCAGTACGTGCTCGGTCATCGCCCTGGCCAGTACGTGCTCGCCCATGAACACCTCCCCAGCCTTCTCCTGGCGCAGCATCTCCGCCTCTTCATCGCTGTGCGTCCGCAGCACGATCTCGATCTTCGGGTTCAGCTTTCGGGCCACTTCGATCATCTTCCTCACCCCGATCGTGTCGGGCGTCGCGATCACGAGCATCGCCGCGCGCGCGACGTGCGCCTGGATGAGCACGGCCGGGTCGCTGGCATCGCCGGAGACGGCGTGGGCTCCCTCCTCGCGCAGCTTTTCGACGACGTCGCGGTTCTGCTCGGCGATGGTGTACGGGATGTTGCGCTCCCGCAGGGCCGCGGCGATCCGCCTCCCGACCCGGCCGTAGCCGACGATGGCCACGTGCCCGGTGAGCAGCGCGGCGTCGACGCTGGTCGGCAGCGCGGAAAGAGGGTCGGCCAGCCCTTCGAGCTTGCGCGCGAGCGCCGAGCGCGCGCGAATCCACCGCTGGGCCGGCTCGACGGCCGCGAAGACGGCGGGGTTGAGGGCGATCGAGATGAGCGCACCGGCGAGAATCAGGCTCCGTCCTTCCTCTGGCAGGAGACCGTACTCCACGCCGAGTCCGGCCAGGATGAACGAGAATTCGCCGATCTGGGCGAGGCTTGCACCGACGATGAGTGCGGTATTGAGCGGGTAGCGGAACAACAGCACGAGCGCGATCGCCGCCAGGGTCTTGCCGAAGATGATGATGGCCGCGACCGCCAGGACGGCCTTCGGCTCGCGGACCACCACGGCCGGGTCGAACAGCATCCCGACGGAGACGAAGAAGAGCACCGCGAAGGCGTCGCGCAGCGGCAGCGACTCGTCCGCCGCGCGGTGGCTGAAGCTCGATTCGCGCATCATCATCCCGGCGAAGAAAGCGCCGAGCGCGAAGGAGACGCCGAACAAGGCCGCCGCGCCATAGGCGACGCCGACCGCCGCTGCGACGACGCAGAGCGTGAACAGCTCCCGAGACCCGGTCTTCGCCACGAGCCAGAGGATCCGCGGGAAAAGACGCCGGCCGACGACCAGCATGAGAACGATGAACGCCCCGACTTTCGCGAACGTCAGCGCCAGCGCCGCTCCGATGCCCGGCCCGCCGGCCGTGCCGTGCGCGGTGCCGCCGAGCACGCCGGCGAGGGGCGGCAGCAGCACGAGCACGAGGACCATGACCAGGTCTTCGACGATGAGCCAGCCGACCGCGATGCGGCCGTTGAACGTTTCCAGGGCGCCGCGCGATTCGAGGGCCTTGAGCAGGACTACCGTGCTGGCGACCGAGAGCGCGAGACCGAACACCAGTCCGGCGCCGAAGGTCCAGCCCCAGAGCATCGCCGTGACCGTGCCCAGCACGGTCGCCACAAGGATCTGCACCACGGCACCGGGGAGGGCAATGGCGCGGACGGAGGCGAGATCTTCCAGCGAGAAGTGCAACCCGACGCCGAACATCAGCAGCATGACGCCGATCTCGGCGAGCTGTCCGGCGAGGGCCACGTCCGCGACGAAGCCGCGCGTGTGCGGTCCGATAGCGATGCCGGCGAGGAGATAGCCGACCAGGGGAGGAAGGTTCAGCCGCGCCGCGATGAAGCCCAGGATCATCGCCAGGCCGAGGCCGGCCGCGATGGTCGTGATCAGGTTGACGTCGTGTGGCACCGGCTTCGTTCTCCCTGGCGCCGTCCCGGTTTCGCTGACTCCGGCGGACGCGTGACGCGCATCTTAGTCGCGCCGCGCAGGAAGTAGAATCCGCAGGAGAAGCAGGGGAGGCGGAATGCCGGCTGAGCAGGTGACGAAGAGCGAGGCGGAATCGATCGACAGTCTTGCCGCAGAGGCCCAGCGCCGCAGCCCGCGCGATGCAGCCGCGCTCCTTTCCTCGAGCGCGGACCGGGTGGCCGCGGAGGTGTTGCAGTCGCTCAATCCGGCCGTCGCGCAGGACATCCTCGACGAGCTGCCGGCGGACCGGCGGGGGGCCGTCCTCAACGCCGCCTCGCCGCAGCAGCGCGCGCAATGGCTGCGCAATGACCGCTACCCCGAAGAGACCATCGGGCGTCTCATGGAGCCGCCGGCGGCGGTCTTCCGGCGCACGCAGACGATCGCCGAAACGATCGACGCCGTGCGCGAGCTCTCCAAGACCTCGCTGGTGACGTACGGATTCATCGTGGACGATGCCGGCCGGCTCTGCGGCATCGTCACCATGCGCGACCTGCTCCTCTCTCCGCACGAGCAGCGTCTCGAGTCGGTGATGCTGCGCGATCCGTTCTTCCTGGTCCCGGAGATGGAGCTGCCGGAGGCGATGAAGCAGGTCGTGCGCCGTCACTTTCCGGTCTACCCGGTCTGCGAGGCGGACGGCACGCTGATCGGCCAGGTGCGCGGGCAGTCGATGTTCGAGGAGCAGGCGTACGAGATCAGCGCCCAGGCCGGCCGCATGGTCGGTGTCGACAAGGAGGAGCGGCTGACGACGCCGTGGGCGCGCAGCCTCCGTTTCCGGCACCCCTGGCTGCAACTGAACCTGCTCACCGCGTTCATCGCGGCGGCGGTGGTCGGTCTCTTCCAGGACACGATCGACCGCATCGTCATCCTCGCGGCGTTCCTGCCGGTGCTGGCCGGGCAGTCGGGCAACACCGGCTGTCAGGCGCTCGCCGTCGCACTGCGCGGCATGACTCTCGGCGAGCTGCAGCCCGGCAAGGAACGGGCGCTCGTGATGAAGGAGGGATTTCTCGGTCTCCTGAACGGCATGCTGGTCGGCCTCACCGCCGCCCTCGGCATGTACATCGCCGCCCGCGCGCAATCGCACCCGGCAGCGCTGACGCTCGCCGCCATCGTCTTCTGCGCGATGATCGGCAGTTGCGTCGTCAGCGGCATCGCCGGCGCCCTCATCCCCCTCACCCTCCGCCGCCTCGGCGCTGACCCCGCCACCGCCTCCAGCATCTTCCTCACCACGGCGACGGACGTGGCGAGCATGGGATTGTTTCTGACTCTGGCGACGCTGCTGGTGCGTTAGGGGCCAATGGGAGCTATGGGACCTATGGGACAAATATGGGGTGAGCTGCCTCGTTTCATTCGTCCTATCGTCCCATAGGTCCTATTGGTCCCATTCGTCCTATCGGTCCCACATGCGTCCGGCGGCATTGCCCGGCTATGATCCGCGGCTCATGCCTCATTACCTCCTGAGCTGGGGAGCTCCGAGCCACCGGCTGTTCGACATCACCATCCGTTTCACGGCTCCGGCCGACACACCGCGGCTGCTGCTGCCGGCGTGGCGGCCGGGGCGGTATCTGATCCAGAACTATGCGGCGAATGTGCGGGAGTGGTCCGCGGGCGACGCGGCGGTCTGGAAGGACGGGCTGACCTCCTGGCGCGTCGATGCGCGGGCCGGGGAGGAGGTGACGTTCCGGTATCGCTATTACGCCGGGGTGCTGGACGCGGGCTCGAGTTTTCTGGACGAGGGGGAGGCGTATTTCAACGGGTCGAATCTCTTCATGATGGTCGAGGGGCTGCGCGGGGAGGAGCATCTGCTGACGATTGCCGCGCCGATGGACTGGTTGATCGAGACGCAGTTGCCGCGGGAGGACGGGCAGACGTTCCGCGCGCGCGATTTCGACCATCTCATCGACTCGCCCACGATCGCTTCGGCGGCTCTGACGCGGCACTCGTTCCGGGAAGGGGACGCGCGGGTGCACCTCGTGTTTCAGGACGCCGGCGGGATCGACGCCGAGGGGTTCGTGGAGCCGGTGCGGGCGATCGTGAGGACGCAGGGGGAGTTGTTCGGCGGGCTGCCGTTCAGTGACTACCGTTTTCTCTATCACGTGCGCGACCGGTGGCATGGGGTGGAGCACGAGGATTCCTGCTCGGTCACGCTTCGCCGCGACGAGTTGCTGGGGGCGCGGCCGGGGAGCGACGGGTTCGACCGGTTTTTCTCGATCACTGCGCACGAGTTTTTCCATGTCTGGATGGTGAAGCGGATCGTTCCGGCGGCGTTCACGCCGTACGACTACTGGCAGGCCACGCCGACGCGCCTGCTGTGGGTGATGGAAGGAGTCACGTCGTACTACGGCGAGAGGACGCTCGTGATGGGCGGGCTCTGGACGGTCGAGCGCTATCTGAAGCATCTCGCGACGGAGATCCGGACGTTCGAGGGGCTGCCGGCGCGCGAGCATCTGTCGCTGGCGCAGGCGAGCTTCGACGGGTGGCTGAGCGATCCGGCGCAGATGCACGATTACGGTAATGCCTGGTTCTCGTTCTACAACAAGGGCGAGATCGTGGCGACGCTGCTCGACCTGACCATCCGCCGCGCGACCGAGGGGGCGCGATCGCTCGACGACGTCATGCGCCTCCTGTGGGAGGAGTACGGCCAGAGCCGCCGCGGACTCGAGGAGGACGGCTTCGAGCGCGCGGTGTCGCGCGTCGCGGACGTGGGCGACTTCTTCGTCCGCTATGTCGAGGGGACGGAGCCGCTGCCGTACGAGGAATTGTTCGCGGCGGCCGGTGTTGCATTCGCGTCCACGCCGCGCGATCCGGAAGCTTCAGCGCTCGGCGCGAGACTGAAGGCGGATGGCGGCAGGCTGGTGGTCGAAAGCGCCATCCGTGGCGGCGCAGCGATGGACGCCGGGTTGCTGCCGGGCGACGAGCTGCTGGCGCTCGGCGAGACGCGGACCGGCACCGAGGCGGCGCTGACCGCGGCGTTGCGCGCTTTGAGAATCGGCGAGTCGGTGGGAATGCTGATCGCGCGGGCGGGTGTGATCCGGCGGCTGTCGCTGGAAGCCCGGCCCGATCCGCGGCCGGTGGTGTCGCTGCAGTTGACCGGACCGAATGAACTGCGGCGGGGATGGCTCAGGAGCGAGGAATGACAGAGACGCGAGCGGTCGAGATGACCGAGGACCGGATCCCGCTGGAAGGGATCGAAGAAACGATCGAAGAGCTGGTGGACCTCTTCGGCGGCAACATCACCGCCGAGCGCGATCGCGCCCGCGACTTCATCCTCCCGCTACGCCGCGGCATCGCCACCGGCGGTGGAGTGGAGTGCACCGTCTCCTGGGCACCCGCCGCCGAAGGCGACGGCACGGTGACCATGACCTGCAACCGCGACGTCGACGCCCCCAAAACCCAGCGCATCCTCCTCCTCGCCGCCGGTGTCATCGGCGCAGTGATGTTCATGCTCTGGCCCTTCTTCCCCCACGAAAAGGAGTACGGAACCCTGGCCTGGCTCGGCGGCGCAGTCGCCATTGCCGTCTACCTCATGACCCTCCGAAAAACCAGCGGCGGCATCGCCCACGACTTCCTCCAGCGCCTGGCGACGCGACAACGCGCGTAAACCCTTGGGGTCAAAGCTTCGCTCTTTCGCATTGCTGAGAAAATAGCGCGTAACGCTTGGGGTCAGAGCTTCGCTCTTTTGCATTCCCAGCTTATTTAGGGTCAGAGCTTTGTTCTTTCGCATTCCCGAGAAAATGAAAGCTCTGACCCCATTGGGGCCGGACGAGCCTGGGGCGGCAGAGCTTCGTTTTTCGCATTTCTGACGAAAAGCAACGCTCTGGCCTCCTTGTGTAAGGCCGGAACGGTTGTGGAGAAACGGACGGGCACTCGCTGCGGTGAGCAAAGCGACGCCGATTTACGCCGCCTCGTACGGGCGGGGGCGATGAAGAAGGTTTTCTGCTTCGCGGCGAGACGTTAGGGAGGCCGATTCGTCAAATGGGAGATGTCACGCGCGAAAAACGGCTGTTGCGGCGTCGAGGTGAGCGAGTAGTCCACCGCTGCCGGAGAGCTCGCGCTCGAATCTTCGGATGAGCGTCGAGATGTAGCCTTCACTTCGAAGCCGGAGGCCGGCGGCGATGCCGCGCAGCGTGAGCAGGCCCTCATGCCAGCCGAGCCACGCCGCGAGCCTGCGAAGCGCTCCACCGTTTCTCGAGCGAAGCGTGTCGGGCGAGACTTTCGCGACGTGCGCGACGGCTTCGACAACGGCGGCCATTTTCGGGCGGCCGACTGCTCGCTGCACGACCGGCGTGTCGGTCGAACGCGGTTTGGACTCAACGATCTCGCGCATGGCGCGGGTCCAGCTTTCCGTACCGAGGTAAATCGCATGGGTGACCTGGTCCCAAAGGCACTCTTCCGACCCGATCCTGGCGTCCACGAACGAACGATAGGAGGCATACCGGTCGGCTTCGCCGGTGCCAAAAATTGCGAGTGCGGCGGTGAGATCGAACCAGTCGGGAGCCTTCTCGAGTCCGGCTGTGGCGCGATAGCTCGACCAGCGATAGTTCTCCGGCCGCTCCACCATGTTCGCGCGTACCGGGTTGAGTACGACGTAGCGGAGCACCTCCGCGAAGTAGAACTCCTTCTCGACCAGGACATTGTGGAAGCGTCCCTGAAAGAGATGCCCCGACCGGCGATGAGCTTTGTTGAACCATGCAGCGTATTTCCCATTCAGCCATTGCATGCCACGCGAGAGATTCGGCTGCGGTGTCTGGACGACGAGATGGAAGTGATTGGACATCAGCACCCAGGCGGTAACGGACCAGCCGAACCGTTTTACCGCTTTGCCGAGAACGAGAGGAATGCCTCTCGATCCTTGTTCGAGCGGAAGATGTCTCGCTGCTCGTTGCCGCGGGAGGTGACGTGGTGAAGAGCGTCTGCGTGATCGATGCGAAGTTGGCGTGCCATAACGCCACCGAGGATCCCTCGGCGCTTTTCGCATTCCGAGGAGTTCTTCGACTCGTAGACGAATGACCCGCAGAACTCCTCGGATTGGAAACGGATCACGCACCCATGTCTACGAACGGTAGAACGGCGTTCGCCAGTTCCTCGTCGAAGGGGTCAAAGCTTCGCTCTTTCGTGAGCCGTAAGAAAGCCAAAGCTCTGACCCCATACATACGGGGGTCAGAGCTTCGTTTTTTCGTTGGCTGCCGAAGATCAAAGCTCTGACCCCAGGTGCCGGGGCGCCGGCGTGACCGCCGGCGCCCGTTCTCGGGAATCTAGTTCAGCTCCAGCGTCACTCTTCCGGCGACGCCCATCGGGTCGAGGCCGAGGAGGCGGGCGTCGAGGAAGAGGTCTTCGGGGCGGGTGGTGCCGAGGTGGGAGAGGGGGATCTCGAGGGAAAGGGACGTTGCGCCGCGGTCGAGGGTGCGGACGGCCTCGCCCCAGGCCACGCCGTTGCGGGCGCCGTCGGCGAGGATGACGTCGAAACGGTACGTGCCGGCGATGGCGACGTCGGCGGGGAGGCTGACGCGGAGGACGTCACCAATCACTTCGGTCGTCACTTTGCCGAGCCGCGCGGAGCCGCGCTCGGCGACCAGCTCGCCCGAGCCGGTACGGAGGAAGCGGGCGCCTTTGGCGCTCTTTCCGTCCGCTTCGAAACGGATCTGCCACGCGCCGGCAGTCTGCTCCGGCAGGTCGGCCACGGTCGCCGAGTAGACGCCGGGGGCGACCTCAGCGAGCGGCACGGAGGCGAAGGCCTTGCCGTTCGGCGAGGCGAGGCGGGCGGTGACGGTGGCGCCTTCGATCGCCGTATCGCCGTCGCGCAGCTCGGCGTGCAGCGTCACCGGCTCACCCGGCTGGCGGGAAAGCGGCGCGGCCCAGGTCGCGAAAGTGACCGGGCTGTCCGGCTCGGCGGCGATCACCGTCACGCCGTCGATATCCTGCGGCAGGTCGAGCTCGAGCTGGTAGCTGGCCGCGGCCGTGCGCATGACGTGCAACACTTCCTGTGCACCCGGCGCGGTAACGCCGAGCTCCGAGGTCTCGGCCGGATCGAGCTGGAAACGGCGCAGTCCGCGCTCGACCGAGCCGCGCTCGTTCGGCTGCAGCACGGCCCCGGTCGGGGTGACGAGGCGCGCCGCGACGGACGACGTGCCGTTGCCGCGATGGGCGGGGATCGTCCAGATGATCATGCCGCTGTCGCCGGCGGCCGGGATCTCGACCTTCGCGTTAGCGGCAGTGCGGGGAATCGAGCGGGCGAACATCCGCGAGATGTTGGCCGGCGCGTGTGCGGCCGGTTCTTCGTACTTCGTCCCGGCGTCGAACCGGCCCGTCACGTCACCGGCGAAAGCGGCCGGCGCGAGGGTGAGGAGCAGTGCCAATGCGTTCTTCTTCATGGTCGTCTCCTCAGAAGTCGGTCGCCAGCGAGTCGCCGATCTTGCGATAGTCGTTGCGGCGGTTGTGGTGATGGTTGGCCAGGGTGGTGAACCAGACGACGCCGACGCCCTGGGCGCTGTACTGCGAGACCATCCCGTCGTCCTCGCCCGGCATGCCGGCGACGCCGGAAAGTGTCGCCAGGCCTGTATCCTCGGCGTGGATGAAGTCGTTCCAGAGGCCGGTCCCGGCGATGTTGTAGACCGTCTTCGGAAGTGCGGGACGCCCGGAAGTACCCTTGAGGTAGTAGGTGTTGTAGTAGCTCATCGAGCTGGTGGTGCAGTTCTTCGTCGAGTCGTTGTTCTGCCCGACGAGGTCGACCAGCCAGCCGGTGAGCCACGAGCCGGAGAGCGTCCCGGCCAGGTTCGCCGCCTCGGAGCCCTTATTGGGAGGGGCGATGGAGTTCACCCAGCGGATGCGGTTGATGATCGGCTGATAGCGGGTGTCGTAGGTCGGGTTCGACATGATCCAACGGATGACCACGCCGCCGAACGAATGCGTCTCGATGACGATGTCGTCGATCGCGTTCGCGTTCATCCAGTTGTAGATCTGGCCGGCCACCGTGCCGCCCGCGACCCACATGTACTGCGTGCCGTCGTACGCGCAGATGAGGTAGGGGATGGTGAATCCCTTCGTCGTCGCCCGAATCATGTCCTCGCCCCAGTACGCCCGGGCGACGCTTTGCTGGGCGAGGTTCGAACCGCCCTTGCCGTGGATGAAAACGACGCCGGTCTTCGCGTAAGCCGACGTGGTGAGAAGTACGGCGATCGCCGCTGTGAGCAAGCCCCTTCGAATCATTGCGTCCTGCCTCCTGATGGCGGAGCACTACTTCAACGAGGATGCCGCACGAGTTTTCAATGAGTTACGTGGTCAGAGGGTCCGCGATTGAACCTATTGACGGATGAATGATGGTTCAATGTTGACCGGCGGGTCTATTTTTGGTCCGTGTCGCAGCTCGGGACGAAGTAAAGCCGGATGGATTTCCCTACCCGACGTCGCGACGAGTGATTTTTCAGCCAGGCGAGTGAGCCGTGGTGTTTCTCGATCCAGGACATTTCGCTGATCGCGATCCAGCCAGTGACGCAGCGTGCGGGGATCTTCTCGGCGTGAGGCAGGCGCTGTTTCCATCCGGTCGAGCCCCAGTAGTCGACGTAGAGCGGCGAGAGGTTTTCGGTTTCGGCAACGGCAGCGAGGCGGAGGAGATCCTGCCCCCAGTCGAGATTGCTGTCGGCGGCGACGCGCTCGGGATGTCTGCCCGCGACTTCGTTGAACCAGGCGAGGTAATCGGGGTGGGCGAGCGTCGTTCCGGCGAAAAACCAGACCAGCAGAGCCGCGACCGTGACTCTCGCCGCCTTGCCTCGATGCCACAGCCAGACCACCGCGACCGCGGCGGCGAGGGCCAGGAAGGGATAGAGGGGGAGGATGTGCCGGACGCCGATGTTGATCCTGCTGGTCATCGCGACGGCGAGCATGGCCAGAGGGATGAGGGCAAGGGCGAGGTTCTCGGGAGTACTCCCGGTCTGTAGTTTCTTCGCGGTGCGAGTTGCTGGTTGCTGGTTGCCTGTGATTCCGGGTCTTGGCCGGGCCCCGAGCAGCAGGCCGCCCACCATCGCCAGCGCCAGGAACGCCAGCGGTGTCTTGTAGAAGAGGATGACCGGAAAGTAATACCACCAGCCGGTATTGCGGGACTCGCCGAAGAGGTAGGCGGGATGGCCGACGGCGGAGTGGCGGCGGACGTACTCGGCGCCGGCAATGTACGACGGAGCGAGGATCGGGATGTGGGTGGCGATCCACTGGAGGGAGGCCCGGAACGGCTCGGCGACTCGCTGGCTGAGCGTCGGTTTCGGGACCGGCGGCGCTCCGGCGAGCGTGTTTCCCTTGCGACCGGCGAGAGGCGATGGGTAACCGGCCGCTTTGGCCCAATCGACGAAGTCGATGCCGGCGATCCCGTGCTTTCGCTCTACCTCGCCGGCGAAGTCGTAGTAGCGGTCGAGCAGGTCGGGGCGTACCCACTCGTAGCCCGGCTCGCGCGCGTACCTGGCGGCGATGTGCTGGGGAGCTTCGCCGTCGAAGGTATCGAGGCGGACGCTGTTCAGCAAGCCGGTCTCGCCGCGGTAGGCGAGCCAGATCAAGAGGATAGCCACGATTCCGGCGGCCAGAAAACGAACGACGAAGGGGTCACACCTTCGTTCTTTGATGTCGGGGTCAGAGCTTCGCTCTTTCGCCCCGATGGGGTCAGAGCTTTGTTTTTCCGCCGGCGAGGAAAGAACGAAGGTGTGACCCCTTCGGAGCAGGAAGAGCGAAGCTCTGACCCCAAGGAGGACGAGGAAGCCGGCGCCGAAGAAGATCAGGAAGGAGAATTTGCCGAGGAGGCCGGCGCCGAGGGCGAGGCCGAAGAGGAGGGTGTGCTTCCAGTTGGGCTGCTCCAGCCAAAGGGCGAAGGTGAACAGTGCGGCGGCGGTGCCGGCGGCGGCCGCCATGTCGGTGGTGGTCAGGCCGGCGTGGGCAAGGACCGGCGGGAGTGCGCCGAAGAGGGCGGCGGCGATGACGCCCGCGAGATCGCCGGCCAGCCTGCGGGTCCAGAGGAAGACGATCGCCAGCGCCAGGAGGAAGAAGGGGAGGTTGCCGGCGCGGGCGGCGGTGAGGTTGCGGGGATACTCTTCGTTGCGCTCGAGAAGCTGGTTGCCTCGCGCGGCGCGGCTGAGGCTCCGGTCGATCTCCGCGCCATCGAGCCAGGCGTCGATGGCGAAAAATATCCGGGCCAGCGGCGGATGTTCGCGATCGAGCGTGTACCGCCCCTCATCCAGCCATTGGAAGCCGGCGGCAACGTGAATCGGCTCGTCGATGGTCTGGCTGAAGAGCGTCCAGGTCGACGCAATCCGGATTACTGGCACCAGGACCAGGACCGCGAGCACGATCGCAAGCCGCCGCCTCGTCATCTGCATTCCGGAATGGAGTAGAGCCGCAGGGAGGCGCCGATCCGGCGCACCGGCTGGTGCGCGTCGAGCCATGCATACGCCTGCGGCTCCTCGGCAATCTTCTTCATCTCGCTCAGCACCACCCAGCCGGTCACACACTGGCCGAGCGGCAGCGGCCGGGCGTGCGGGATGTGCACGCCCGGATCGGCCCAGCCGAAATACGCAAGATGGATCGGGGCGAGGCGCTCCCGTTCGACCACGCCGGCGAGCCGGTAAAGGTCCTGTCCCCAGTCGAGGTTGCTGTCGGAGGCGATCCGCTCCGGATGCCTGCCGGCCATCTCATTGAAATAGCTAAGGTAATCGGGATGGGCGAGGGCCGTGGCGACGAAGAGCCAGCCCGCCAGCGTCACCGAGAGCACCTGTCCGGTACGGCTGCCTTTCCACCCCCAGACCACTGCCACGGCCGCTGCCATCGCCAGGAGCGGATAGATCGGGAGCAGGTGCCGGACGCCGATGTTGATCCGGCTCGTCATCGCCATGCCCAGCATCGCCACGGGGATGAGAGCCAGATCCCAACGTCCCAGCCGCGCGAGTATCACCATCCCCGTCCCGGCGAGCAGCAGGAAGGCGATCGGCGTCTTGAAGAAGAGGATGACCGGAAAGTAATACCACCAGCCCCCCTGCCGAATCTCGCCGAAGAGGAAGGCCCGGTGATCTCCGCCGGAGTGGTCCGCCAGATACTGCAACCCGCTGAAGTAGCCTGTTACGTTGAACTTATAGAGAGCGATGACCATCAGGACGGTGGCCGTAGCAGCGACGCCGAGCTGGATGGGGTCACACCTTCGTTCTTTCATCGTGATGGGGTCAGAGCTTCGTTTTTCTGTTTTGGCGAAAAAAGCAAAGCTCTGACCCCGGCGCGACCGCGAAGAACGAAGGTCTGACCCCAAATCGACCGAAGAACGAAGGTCTGACCCCAAGTCGCCCCCGGGCGAAGAACGAAGGTGTGACCCCAGGAGAACGAGTGCCCCGACGCCAAAGTAGGCGATGAACGAGAATTTCGACGCCATCCCGACCGTGAGCGCAAGGCTGAGGACGGCGGCCCGGCTCCACCGCGGCTCGTCGAGCCAGCGGGAGAAGGCGTAGAGCGCGGCTGCGACGGTCGCGGTGGCGGCCATGTCCGTCGTCGCCAGGCCGGCATGGGCGAGGGTGGGGGGGAGGGCGCCGAAGAGGGCGACGGCGAGAAGGGCCGTGCCGGTCCCGGCCACCCAGCGGGTCCAGAGGAAAACGATCGCCATCGCCAGGAGGAACCAGGGGAGGTTCGCCACTCTGGCTGCTGTTACGTTGCGGACGACGTGGGCGTCGCGGTAGACGATCGGCGCGCCCTGCTGGACCGGCGCGAGGGCCGGGTCGAGCCGCGTTCCCGCCAGCCAGGCATCGAGCGCGAAGCCGATGCGCGCGAGCGGCGGGTGCTCCGGGTCGACGCGATACGAGTCCTGCGTCAGCCACTCCAGGCCGGCGGCGATGTGATACGGCTCGTCGGCGGTCAGGCTGAAGACGGGATAGGTCGCCGCAATGCGCGCGATCGCGACCAGGGTCAGGATCGCGAGCAGTGCGGCGACACGTCCACGGGACATCGCCAGCGGATCAGAGCCGGTCCGTCAGGATGGTCTTGGCGATGGTGGCGAGCTGCATGTTGCTCGTCCCCTCGTAGATCTGGCCGACCTTCGAATCGCGCCAGAACTTCTCGACCGGGTACTCCTTCGTATAGCCGTTGCCGCCGTAGAGCTGCACCGACAGCGACGTCACCTTCTCGGCCACCTGCGAGGAGAAGAGCTTGGCCATGGCCGCCTCGCGGAGGAACGGCCTGCCGGCGTCCTTGAGGCGCGCCGCGTTGTAGACCATCAGGCGGGCCGCCTCGAGCTCGGTCGCGGCCTGGGCGATCTGGAACTGCACGCCCTGGAAGTCGGCGATCCGCTGGCCGAACTGCTTCCGCTCTTTCGTGTACGCGATCGCGTACTCGAGGGCGCCGCGGGCGACGCCGAGCATCTGCGCGCCGATGCCGATCCGCCCCTCGTTGAGCGTCTCGATCGCGATCTTGTAGCCCTTGCCGGCCTCGCCGAGGACATTCTCCTTCGGCACGCGGCAATCCTCGAGGATCAGCTCGCAGGTCGACGAGGCGCGGATGCCGGTCTTGTCTTCCTTCTTGCCGACCTCGAAGCCGGGAAAGTCGCGCTCGATGATGAAGGCGGTGATGCCTTTGTAGCCGGCGTCAGGATTGGCGTTCGCGAAGACGATGAAGATCCCCGCCTCGGCGGCATTGGTGATCCAGAGCTTCCGTCCGTTGAGGACCCAGTGGTCTTCCTTGTCCTCGGCCTTGGCGGCCAGGGCGAACGCATCGGATCCCGATCCTCCCTCGGAGAGCGCATACGCGCCGACCGTGTCGGAGGCCAGCATTTTCAGGTACTTGGAGCGCTGGTCTTCGTTCCCCCAGCGGACGATGGCGTTGTTGACGAGGGTGTTCTGGACGTCGACCAGGACGCCGCAGGAGGCGTCGACGTGCGACAGCTCCTCGACGATCAGGACGGCGTTGAAGAAGGTCGAGCCGGCGCCGCCGTACTGGTCGGGAATCTCGACGCCCATGATGCCGAGCTCGAAGAAGCTCTGGATCAGCTCTTTCGACATCGCCGCGTCATGGTCCATCTGGTGGACGAGCGGGCGAATCCGCTCGATGGCGAAATCGCGCACGCTCTGCTGGAACATCTGTTCTTCTTCGGAAAGCACCGTCAGCGGCGCGCCGGGAGTCAGCTCGAGTGTGGTGGTCATGGTGAAGCCTCCGGTGGGGAGTGAAGTTCGGCGCGCATCATAGCTGAACGAGGGCAGAGGGCCGAGGGGGGAGGGCCGAGGGAAAGGAAATTACGAGAGTGAAACTGGAAACCGATGGTGCCCCGGGCCGGACTCGAACCGGCACGCCCCTCACGAGGCAGCGGATTTTAAGTCCGCAGCGTCTACCAAATTCCGCCACCGGGGCCGCTATGTGAATGATAGAGGGCAGAGCGCCGAGAGGCCAAGGGCCGAGGAGCCGAAGCCGTGGTCATGCTCTGCGACGATTCCCTTGGCCCTCGGCCCTTGGCCCTCTGCCCTCCGGAAGTCAACCTGTTGACGATGTGCACAGGCTCCGCTACAGTGCGTTCATCAACGTTTCCGTTTGCCGCGGGTTGAATGCCGCGGGGGACCCACGTGGTTTTGCGGATTGCGGAATGGGAGCGTTGATCAACGGATTTCCGGGTGTGCGGAGGCGTGTGATGGGGACCTGCTCCTATTGCGGTACTAGATTTCCGAAGACGCGGAAGACGCGCAAGTACTGCACGAACCGCTGTAAGACCAATGCCTGCCTCGACAAGAAGCCGCGCCTGCGCGCCGCCGACGTCGAGGCCATCCAGGAGATCCTGCACAGCGACTTCCCGTCGGTCGACGCCATGCGCGAACGGCTGCGCGCGATCGTCGCCCCCGACCTCCCCCCCATCCCGCTCGTCGACGGCCGCATCACCATCCCGCGGCTGGACTAGCGGCATGGTGGTCGCTCTCGGCACGTGGCACGGCCCCTCACCCCGCCCGGCACCTGGTCTTCCAAGAGGAGGTGTCGTGAGCCGGCACCTTTTCGACCCTGCCGCGCGCAGGTGCCGAGCATCCCTCTCCCCGGCCCCGCGGGGAGAGGGGCAACGAAGCGTCGGTTGGGCAAGCCTGTCACGCTGCCCGGGCCTTTGTGTTGCCCCTCTCCCCGCCGGGCCGGGGAGAGGGATGTCCGGCACCTGCGTGGGGCGGTGCCAGCGCCCGGGCGATGCTGAGGGAACGGGATTAGAAGACCAGGTGCCGGACGGGGTGAGGGGCCGTGCCACTTGGGGAACCGTCTCCCGAGGGATGATGTAATCCATGGACCCTACCCGCACCCTCGTCATCGAGCCGACCCGCGGGTGGCGGGCCATCGACCTGCGCGAAGTCTGGGCCTATCGCGACCTGCTGCGCGTCTTTGCGTGGCGCGACGTCAAGGTGCGGTACCGGCAGACGGTCCTCGGCGCGGTGTGGGTGATGGGGCAGCCGCTGGTCTCGATGATCATTTTCTCGCTCCTCTTCACCCGGGTGGCGAAGCTGCGGGCGGAGACCGGCGTGCCGTATCCGCTGTTCGTCCTGAGCGGCGTCCTGATCTGGAACTTCGTGGCCGGGGCCATCCAGCGGAGCGGCAACAGCCTGCTCGGCGCCGCACATCTCATCTCCAAGGTCTACTTTCCCCGGCTGGTCGTGCCGCTGTCGAACGTCGCCACTGACCTGGTCGACTTCGCCATCGCCGCGCTGCTGCTCCTGCCGATGATGCTGTACTACGGCATCGCGCCGTCTGCGTCGATGCTACTGGCTCCGCTGCTCGTCGCGCTCGCGGGGATCTTCGCCCTCGGCGCCGGCCTCTGGATCGCCGCCCTGAACGTCGAGTATCGCGACGTGCGGGTCGTGCTCCCGTGGGTCCTGCAGATCGCTATGTACGCCACGCCGGTCGTTTACCCGCTGTCGGCGCTGCCGGAGCGCTATCGCTGGATCGCCGTCGTCAACCCGATGACCGGCATCGTCGAAGGGCTGCGGGCCGCGCTGTTCGGCGGAGTCATGCCGGCCGAGGCGCTGCTCTGGTCGCTCGTCGCCTCGGTGCTGCTGCTCGTAAGCGGCGCGTACTACTTCCGGAGGATGGAGCGGCTGTTTGCCGACGTGCTCTGATGACGGCGCCCGGCAAAAGCAGCGTACAGATCGAGAATCTGGCGAAGCGCTACCGCCTCGGCGCCGTCCGCACCGATTACACCACGCTCCGCGACCGCATCGCCGGCATGTTCCGGCGGCGCCAGGCGACGCCGGAGTCGCGGGAGATCTGGGCGCTGCGCGACATCACCTTCGACATCGGCCAGGGGGAAGCCCTCGGACTGATCGGTCATAACGGCGCCGGGAAGTCGACGCTGCTCAAGATCCTGAGCCGCATCACCGAGCCGACCGAGGGACGGGCCGTCCTGCACGGCCGCGTCGCGTCGCTGCTCGAGGTCGGCACCGGCTTCCACCCCGAGCTCACCGGCCGCGAGAATATCTTCCTCAACGGCGCCATCCTCGGCATGACCCGCGACGAGATCCGCCGCAACTTCGACGCGATCGTCGCCTTCGCCGAAATCGAACGCTTCCTGGATACACCCGTCAAACGCTACTCCAGCGGCATGTACGTCCGCCTCGCCTTCGCCGTGGCGGCCCACCTGACGCCGGAGATCCTCCTGATCGACGAAGTCCTGGCGGTGGGCGACGTCGAGTTCCAGCGCCGCTGCCTCGGCAGGATGCGCGAGGTGGCCAGCAGCGGCCGCACGGTCGTCTTCGTCAGCCACAACCTCGACTCGATTGAACGCCTCTGCAGCCGCGCCGTCCTCCTCAGCCGCGGGAGCGTCGAGCGCATCGGTCCGTCCAGCGAAGTCATCGCCCACTACCTGTCCCGCCGCGGAAAGGGAGCGGTCGTCGACCTGACCGCGGTCGACCGGATCGGCGAGGGCCGGGCACGCATCACCGGCTTCGAAGTTCTCGACGTGACGGCCGACGAGCCGCTCGATGCCCTCGAGCTCCGCCAGCCGTTCCGCGTCCGCATCCATTACGAGGTCCATGACCCGATTCCGGGCGCTTCGTTCGGCTTCGGCTTCCTGACGGCGATGGGGGACCGGATCTTCCTCACCGAGACCTTCGAGACCGGCAAGACCTTCGACCTCGAGCCGGGGCCGGGCCGGATCGACTGCATCATCCGGACGCCGAACGTCCTCCCGGGGACGTATCGCTTCGAGCTCTGGATCAGCGACATCCCGGGCGTCCGCGCCACGGACCATCTGCAGGCGGTCGGCGAGATCGAGGTGACGGTGGGGATGGGGACCGACGGCAATTCGGTCGCCACGCTGACCAGCGGCGTGCGGGGGATCATCCACGTCGACGCCGACTGGTCGCCGCTATACTCCGGGGCCCGATGAGCGACGCGCCGAAGATCCCGATCGCCAGGCCGCTTTTCGGCGCCGAGGAGATCGCCGCCGCGGCTAAACCGCTCGAGAGCGGCTGGATCGTCCAGGGGCCATTCGTCGCCGAGTTCGAGAGCCGTTTTGCCGCCTTCACCGGCACCCGCCACGCGGTGGCCTGCTCGAACGGCACGACCGCGCTCCATCTCGCGAACGCCGCCCTACGCCTCGGCGAAGGCGACGAAGTGATCGTCCCCGCCTTCACCTGGATCGCCACCCCGAACTCGGTCGTCTATTGCGGCGCGACCCCGGTCTTCGTCGACATCGACCTCGCCAGCTACAACATCGACACCGCCGCCGTCGAAGCGCGCATCACCTCCCGCACGAAAGGCATCCTCCCGGTCCACCTCTTCGGGCTCTGCGCCGAGATGGACCCGATTCTCGACCTGGCCCGCCGGCACAGTCTCTGGACCGTCGAAGACGCCGCCTGCGCGTTCGGCGCGTCGTACCGCGGCCGCTCGGCCGGGACGATCGGCGACGCGGCGACGTTCAGCTTCCACCCCCGCAAGTCGATCACCACCGGCGAGGGGGGGATGGTCACGACCGCGAACGACGAGATCGCCCGGCTGGTGCGCTCGATGCGCGACCACGGGGTCGGCGCCCGCGCGGACGAGCCGCCGTTTCTGCTGGCCGACTACGACGAGGTCGGCTTCAACTACCGCCTCACCGACCTGCAGGCCGCCGTCGGCTGCGCGCAGATGGACCGCGCCGCCTTCATCCTCGGCGAGCGCCGCCGACGCGCGCGGATTTACGACGAGCGGCTCGCGGAGCTCGAATGGCTGCGGACGCCGCACGTGCCGGCGCACATGGAGCACGGCTACCAGGCGTACGTCGTCCTCTTCGCGCCGGAGGAGCCATCCATGGCGAACATCAACGCACTGGAGCGGAGGCGCAACGCGCTCATGGCCACCCTCGACGACCGCGGCATCATCACCCGGCAGGGGACGCATGCCCCGGTACTGCGCGCCGTCTACCGGCAGCGCTTCGGGATCGACCCGGCGGACTACCCGAACGCGGTGATGGCGGAGAAGCTCACCCTGGCGCTGCCGCTCTATCCGCAGATGACCGACGAAGAGCAGGAGCGCGTCATCGGCGCGCTGCGGGAGATCGGACCTTGCTGACCGGAAAGACGATATTTCTCACCGGGGGCGCCGGCTTCATCGGCTCGACGCTCGCCGGGAAGCTGCACGAGGCGAATCGCATCGTCATCTATGACAACCTGAGCCGCGACTCGCTGAAAGACAAACCGTGGGCTGCGCACCCGAACGTCTCCGTCGTCCGCGGCGACGTCACCGACGCCCCGGCCCTCCTGCGCGCGGTCGAGGAAGCGCAGCCGCAGGTGTTCGTCCACCTGGCCGCCATCGCCGGGATCGACACCGTCATCCGAAGCCCGACCACGACCATGCGCGTGAACCTCGTCGGAACCGTCAACGCCCTCGACGCCGCCTCGCGCCTGAAGAACCTGGAGCGCTTCGTCGACTTTTCGACCAGCGAAGTCTTCGGCTCGCACGCCTTCCGGGCGGACGAGGCGCAGCGGACCTCGGTCGGCGCGGTCGGCGAGGCGCGCTGGATCTACGCGGTCAGCAAGCTCGCCGGCGAGCATCTGGTCCACGCCTACCACCGCGAGTTCGCCATGCCGACCGTTACCCTCCGCCCGTTCAACGTCTACGGGCCGGGGCAGATCGGGGAGGGGGCCATCCATCGTTTCGTCGTCTCCGCCCTGCGTGGCGACGACCTCGAGATCCACGGCGACGGGACCCAGATCCGCGCCTGGTGCTACGTCGACGACATGGTCGAGGGAGTGCTCGCGGCGATGGAGCATCCGAACGCCATCGGCCACTCGTTCAACATCGGCAACGCCCGGGCGGTGGTGACGATCTACGGCCTGGCCAGCACGATCGTGCGGGTCCTCGAGTCCAAGTCGCAGATCCGCTTCATCCGGAAGGACTACGCCGACGTCGAGCTCCGGGTCCCGAACGTCGACAAGGCCCGCGACCTGATCGGCTTCGAGGCGAAGGTCGATCTCGAAGAAGGGCTGCGCCGGACCGGCGAGCATTACCGCACCGCGGATTGACGCAGATGGATCTCGTCGAGCTGACTCCGGCGCTGGGCGAGTCGATCGCGCGCAACGCGCCGCCGGAGTTGCTGCCGGTGCACCATCCGGTCTGGCTCGACGTCCTGTCCTCCCTCGGCGAGGACGCCCGCGGGCTCGTCGCGCTCGATGCCGGCGAGGTGCGCGGCTGGCTGCTCTACACCGTGACGCGCCGTGATGACGTGACGGTCGTCAATTCGCTCCCTTACATCGCGTATGGCGGTCCGCACGCCCGCGATGCCGAAACCACGGACTTACTGTTACTTGGCCTGCGTGAGATTGCCCAATCCCTCGGTGCCGACGTCCTGAGCGTCGGTACATCGCCGCTACTGACCGAGGAGGAGGAGCTGGCGTACGTCGCCGCGATCGCCCCCACGCACATATTCGAGAATGGCGTCCAGCTCCAGCCGCTCGACCCCCATCCGCTGGAGCAGCTGTCGAAGAAGCGGCGCGACGCCATCGAGTCCGAGATCCGCCGCGGCGAGCGCGCCGGGTTGGTGGCCATCGACCGGCTGGACGACGCGCAGCTCGAGGAGTGGCTCGACATCTACCGTGCGCGATACGCCGAGATCGGCGCGGCGCCGTATCCGGATGAGTTTCATCGGCAACTCCACCGCCGCACCGTTCCGGCCGGCATCGCCGAGCTCCGCGGCCTCGTCGACGCCACCGGCCGTCTGCTGGGCGGCATCGCCTTCCTCGTCTCGCAACGCGAGGCGACCTACTTCTCCTCCGCCTTCGTCTCAGACGTCCGTCACCTCTATCCGACGACGTTCCTCCTCAACCACGCCTTCCACGCGTTCCGCGCCCGCGGCATCCGGACGTTCAACTGGCACTCCAGCCCCTCGCAGGGCGGCGTGCACGCGTATAAGCAGCGATGGGGAGCGGCGGATCATCGGCATTTTTACCTCGCCGCTTTGCTTCGCCCCGACACCCGGCTGTTCGAGCTCTCGGCGGACGAGATCCGGATGCTCTTCCCGTTCCGGTTCGTTCTCCCGTTCTCCGCCTGGAAGCGTTGAGTACAATCGGCCACTCATGACGGACGAGCTCCCGAGTCAGATCGTACCGCGTCTTCTCTTCGATTACGCGCAGCTCTCGCACCAGGAGATGCGCGCACTCGCGGAACGTTTGCCGCGGAAGCTCGTCCGGTGGATCGCCATTCACCACCCCGACAACCGCTCCCGCCTGCTGTTCTATGAGATGACGAACGTGGCAATCGGCGAGGGAACGGTCCTGAACGCCGGCCTGACCATTTACGACGAGTACGAACCGCGCGTCACCTTCGGTAAACGGGTGGCAGTTGCCGCGAACGTCACCATCGTGGCGTCGTCGAATCCGAACAACTCCGAGTTGCAGAACATCGAGTATGTCCGCGATCACCTGATCCGGCTGGAACGTGTGGTCATCGGCGATGACGCCTGGCTCGGCTCGGGGGTGACGATCCTCCCTGGCGTGGCGATCGGGGAGGGGGCGATCGTTGGCGCGGGCGCCGTGGTCACTGAAGATGTGGAGCCGTACTCGGTCGTGGCCGGCGTCCCGGCGCGTCTGGTGCGGAGGCTGAGATGACGCCGCCCTGCGCCGTCTGCATGCACGGCGGAGCGTTCGAGGTGCTCTCGTATCCTTCCTACCCGGCGTTTCTCGTGCCGCTTCCAATGGACCTCGCACGCGACGTCGTGCGTGCTCCGCTGACCCTGGTGGCGTGCGAGCGGTGCGGACACCTGCAGGTTCCTGACGTCGATCCCGAGGTGCAGCGGGTGCTGTACGAGGTTTACTACACCCATTACGAGGTCGACACACTGGAGACGATGGTTCCGGCTTACCGCGATCCCTTCAACCGGCTCGTGCAGTCGCTCGGGGGCGATGGACTGTTGCCCGGCGGGCGCCTCCTCGAGATCGGATGTTCTTCGGGAGCGATGATTCCGTTCCTGACACAGTTCTGCAGTGACTACACCGGTGTCGATCCTTCCGACCGGATCGAGGCAGCGCGCGCGCGGTATCCCTCGCATACGTTCCTTCGCTCCTACTTTCCGTCTCCCGATGTGAGCGGACCCTTCGACGTGGCGGTGACGCAGTTCAATCTCGAGCACGTGCAGGACGTATCGGGCTTCATGGAGGCACTCGCGTCCGCGGTGCGGGAAGGGGGCATGCTCCTCGTGCAGGTCCCGGACGCCGGCTACTTCCTGCGGACAGGGCAGCCGAACTTCGTTGCCCACGAGCATGTGCACTACTTCCGGCGCGCCCAGCTCGAGTCGCTGCTGTCGCGGCACGGTTTCCGCGTCGAGCGCTGGGGAGAGGAGGGAGCGAGTCTGCTGTGTGCCGCCCGCCGCGGCGCTCCGGGTACGGGAGCGCCCGCGCCCGGCGATCCGCTTGCGGATGCCGTCGCGTTGCGCGACCTGTTCCTGGCCGTGCCCGCGCTTCCGCGCCGCCCGGTACTGTACGGCGTCGGTCTCACGCTGCACTGGCTGCTCGCGCGCGATCGCGACCTCGCCGGCGAAGCGGTGGTCGTCGACGACAATCCGGGATATCTCGGAAAAGGCGTCCCCGGCTATGACCTTCCGATCGAGAAGCCGTCGGCGGAGCGGCTCGCCGGACGCGACGTGGTGTTGACGCTGAACGCGATCTATCACGACCGGGTGCTGGAGCGCCTGCGGGCGATGGACGCCCCGATGCGGGTGCATCGCATCACCGGCAGCGGGTGGACGGTGGCGCAGCCGTGAGAAGGATGACTCAGCCATGAGTACGATCGCGTCCATCGACATGGCTGCCGCGGACGCCGTAGCGGCTGCAGCGGCGGAGGTCGGCGAGAACGGTGCGGTCGTGCTGCGCGGGATCGTGCCTGCCGGCCTCGTCCTCCGCATGCAGGACGAACTGGCCCGGGCGATGTCGGAGGATCTCCAGCGCTTCGGAGCGGCGCATCCATTTCCCGGGATGGTTCATGCGCTCATGCTTCGCGGAGCCTCGTTTCTCGACCTGCTGTGCGTCGACGCGGTACGCGCGGTGAGTCGCGCGATGCTCGGCCACGGTGCGATCGTCCATGCCTTCAATTCTTCGTCGCTGCCGCCGGAGGGGACGAACTACGCCGGACGCATTCACGTCGATAGCCCGCGCTATATTCCCGGCTATGTCACGAACGTCGGTCTGGCGTTTCCTCTCGACGCGTTCACCCTCGAGAACGGAGCCATGGAGATCTGGCCGCGGTCGTTCCGTTTTGCGACGGCACCCCCAGCCGAGGAGTTCAACGCGAACAAGGTCATCCTCGCAGGGCTGCAGCCGGGCGACGCGGTCTGCTTCAACTCACGCTGCTGGCACCAGAGCGGTGTCAATTCGACTCCGGCGTGGCGGCATGCCGTGACGCTCAACGTCTGTCGCGCCTACATGCGGCAGCAACTCGACTTCCCACGCATGATCTCCGGAGAGGTGGCGTCCCGGTTAGCGGAGGACGTCCGCCAGTTCCTCGGGTACCACGTCCGGATGCCGGCTTCGATGGACGAGTTCCTGGCGCCACCCGAGCAGCGAGCGTACCGCCCGGGACAGGAATAATCACTTGATGCTCCGGCAGATCCGCTGGCTGACACGTGTCGCAGGTGCGTTTCTCGCCGGCGCGGTGGTGCGCCTGAGCAGGCGGCTGCTGCGCCGGCCGCCGCGGATCTGGCACGGCTTCTCGCCTTTGCACGCCACATCCTGGATGGTCCAGGCGGAGCGGGCAGCGGGGTTTCCGAGCGCGTCGGTCACGATGAACACGCGCGCCGCCCGCTACGCGCTCGTTCGCCGCGAAGACTTCGACGTCGTCTTCGAGAACGAGACCGGACGTTGGGACGACATCCACTGGCTCACGCTTCTCCACCTGCTTCGCCACGGCGATATCTGGAACGCCTACTTCGACTGCCTCTTCTTCCCCACCCACGAACGGTGGAAGAACACCGCCGCGTTCCGGCTCATCCGGCTGGCTGGAATCCGGATCGTGGTCCAGCCTCACGGCAGCGACCTGCTGTACACCGGCAACGACCGGAGCCGGTATCACTGGACCGGACGGGCGCAGCTCGATTACCCCTCCTGGGATCTCGCCGCGCAACGAAAAGTAGTCGAAGCGCGGGTCGCGCTGTTCGGCCGTCATGCGGACTTCGTCCTCGCAGGGGACAGTCTGTACGAACAGTGGCTGCCGCGCTTCGACCTCACGTTCCATACCGTGCCGGTCGACACGAAGCTGCTCGTGCCGGCCGAAGCGCCGGCGCGCGCGCGGCCGGTGATCATTCACGCGCCCAACCACCGGCATACGAAGGGAACCAACGAACTGCTCGCGACCCTCGACCTGCTCGAGCGGCACGGCTTCCCATTCGAGCTGCGGCTGATCGAAGGCGTGCCACGTCACGAGGCGCTGATGTTGTACCGCGAGGCCGACATCATCGCCGATCAGTTCATCATGGGAGCGTTCGGCGTCTTTGCGCTGGAAGGGATGGCTCTCGGCAAGCCGGTACTGACCTATCTGGACGAGGAGCATCTGCGGCGTCCGGCGTTCCAGCATCCCCTGGTGAACACGACGCTGGAAAACATGGCCCAGGTGCTCGCGGCTCTGCACGCCGTGCCGGAGCTGCGGCGGCGGATCGGCGCCGCGGGTCGAGCCAGCGTCGAGCGCTATCAGTCCTTCGACGCGATCGGGAGTGTCTGGATGCGCATCTACCGGTACGTCTGGTGGAACGAACCGCTGCGTCTCGACGACCTGCCGATCTTCAGCAGCGACCGCAACCCTCGCTCGCTCTCCGAGAATCCTCGGGATGAGGGCTTCTGGCCGGTCGAAGTGGGGGACTTGATCGCTGAGATCCGTGAGGCGGCAGGCCGGCTCGACGGGGCCCGTTAGTCCTGCAGGCCGGTCAGTCCGATCAGTCTTGGGTTCCGGGAGAAAAAGAAAAAGGGCGCCGTTTCACGGGCGCCCTTCCGGGGTGGAGCATCACCTCGCAGTTTTCAGCTACGAAGCAACCCCCTCAGGTGTATTGGAACAATGCATGTGGAATCTAGTACCTCCTCCCCATGAATTTCCGGCGGACCCACAACCAGCGTCACCTCACGTGCGATGACCCACCTCGCCATGCTGCGGACCGGATCGACCGCTCACACACCCCGCGGTGGAGGGGAGGAGCGGGAACCTTTAACTTTTTAAAAGAGCATGCGACCAAATGCCGCACTCACTCGTAGTGGTTAGGAAAACAGCTCACGCCGGGTTTTCTTCCCCCGCGCCCGTCCCCTTCCACTCCGTTGCATGGCGAACATGATACGGTTTCCACAGGTAATCGCAATCAAAAATTCGCACGATATTCCTGCTTCAATCGACATGCCGGACGCACACGTTCGTGTGCTAAACTCATCGTCCCCCGGAGACCCTCTCATGAAACGTTTCCTCCTCGTTGCAGGTGTCTGCGCGCTGCTCGCCCCGGCCCTCGATGCGGCCGTAGTCAACGGTAAGGTGATGTTCCTCACCAAGCGCGGTCAGAAGCCGGTCGCCAACGAGACCCTGGTGTGGCTCGACACCGCCGGCAAGGCCCCGAAGAAGCCGGCCGCGACGTTCACCATGACCACCCGCAGCAAGACCCTCCTCCCGCACGTCCTCGCCGTCCCCGCCGGCTCGACCGTCACCTTTCCGAACGACGACCCCATCACCCACAACCTCTTCTCCCTCACCCCCGGCAATACCTTCGACCTCGGCCTCTACCGCAAAGGGTCCGGCAAGACCCACAAGTTCGAAGCTCCCGGCATCGTCAGCGTCTACTGCAATATCCACCCGAACATGTCGGCGCTGGTGCACGTGATGGCGACCCCCTACTATGGTTTTGCCGACGCGAACGGCAATTACTCGTTCGACGTCCCCGCGGGGAAGTATCGTGTCACCGCCTGGAACGAGCAGGGAGGGACGGCCACCTCGGAGATCGACGTGCAGGGGGACGGGAAGGTGGCCGGCGTCACGCTGCTCACCATCGACGGACGGAACTTCCGGGCCGTGCAGCACAAGAACAAGACCGGCCAGGCCTACAAGCCGCCGCGCGACTACTGAACCGGACAGGCCCGAGGGCTGAGAGTCGCGGCTACGAGGAGTTGGAGCACACATGACTGCGCAGACGCTCGACAGGGCGACGGTCTCGGATCAGGAGCTTCCGCAGAAGAAGGAGTACACCGTCGAGCGAGCCCGCGTGCCGCTCGTCCTCAAACTGTTCGGCCTCACGGCGCTCCTGATCGCCGCCGTCGTCGCCACCGCCGTCGGGATCACCCTCCGGCGCGCGAACACGATTGCCGGCGAGACCGTCAACGCCTCGATCACCAGCGCGGCCAAGCTGTTCCACGAACTGGAAGAGCAGCGGCTGAAACGCCTCGAGCTCCCGGCCGCGCTCCTCGGCAATGACCCCTACTTCACGGCTGCCATCGAAGAGAGTCTCACCGGCGGGGCCGCCGCCGCGCCGGTCACCGATCCCGCAGCGCCTCCCATTGCCGTAACCGACCCGGCGGCAGCGCCCGTGACGCCGCCCGCCCCCGTGGCGATCGATTTCGCCAGCATCACCGACCAGCTCGAGCAGCGGCGCGACGCCTTCGGCACCGACCTGCTCATGCTGCTCGACGACCAGGGGCGGCTCATCCACCGCACCGACAAGCCGGCCACCGCGACGCCCGCGATGACCGACTTCTACGAGCAGTCGGTCATCGTCAAGCGCCTCATCGAAGAGAGCCTGTCGACGTCGTCGGGAGTATTCCTGCTCGATGGACAGCTCTATCACGCAGCGGTCGCGCCGATCGGAATCGGCACGCCGCGCAAGATCGTGGGCCATCTCGTCAACGCCGTCGCGATCGACGAGGCCTTTGCCAACAGCATCGCCGAGTCGACCAAGGCGGGGGTCATGTTCACCGGGGCCGGCGCGCAGGCCGTCCGCTCCGCCAACGCCCCCAGCGTCATGCCGAAGGCGGTCACGCCGGGGCGCACCGAGACCGCCACGGTCGACAACAGCCGCTACATCCTCACCGGCGAGCCGCTCCGGGCGGGTACCCAGACCCTCGGCACGGCCATCTTCCTCCGTTCCCTCGACCGCGAGCTTGCGCCGTTCCGCCAGATCAACAACACCCTTCTCATGGGCGGCGGCCTGGCCCTGCTGCTGGCGTTCCTCCTCTCCTGGCTCATCGCCAAACGCCTCACCCGTCCGATCGAGCAGCTGGCCGTAGTGGCGCAGGCGGTGACGAACGGCGACTACAGCGTCAGTCCCGACGTCACCCGCAACGATGAGGTGGGGATTCTCGGCCGGTCGTTCGGCAAGATGATCACCTCACTCCGCGACAAGGTGGAGCTCGAGGAGCTCTACTCCCAGATGGCCGACCGTGCCGACGAAGCGCCCGCCGCGGCGACCCGCGTCGTCGAGCCGGCGAAGCTGGACGAGGGGACCGTGCTCGTCACCGACCTCCGCGGCCTTCCCGCCACCGTCGGCGAGGGCGACGCCGCCTCGGTGATCGCGATCGTCGAGCGGGCCATGCAGATGCAGCAGCGCGAAGTGGCGCGGCAGGACGGCGAGGTCCGCGAGATCAACGGCCATCGCCTCGTCTCTGTCTTCCGAGGAGAGCGCGGGATCATCCACGCCATCCGGGCCGCGCGGGCCATCAACGAAGAACTGGCGACGCAGACCGGCGGCGGGACGCCGATGGCCCTCGCCGTCGGCATCGCCACCGGCGAGTTCGTCACCGGCTCCGTCACCGTCGAAGGGGAGAGCGGCGTCGCCATCGTCGGCAACGCCCCGCTCCTGGCACTGCTCTTCGCCTGGCACGCACCGACCGGCTACGCCTACGTCTCCTACGAGACCGCGCAGGCGGCCGGCGGCGAGATCCTCAGCTCCTCCCAGCGCGAAGAAGTGCGGCTCAAGTGGCTGCCGAATCCGCTCCCTGTGGCCTCGCTCCCTCTCGTGAGCGTGACCACCGGCATGATGCGCTCCATCGGGGCGAACACGGCGTCGATGGCGACGCTGCGGATGGACAGCAGCACCGCCGCCGGGATCACCGCCCCCGGCTCGCCGCACCAGGACCTGATCCTCGGCCATTTCTTCGCCAACCGCTACCGGATCGAGCAGATCCTCGGCCGCGGCGGCATGGGGGTGGTCTACAAGGCCACCGACACGCAGCTCGACGAGATCGTGGCCATCAAGACCCTCCCGGGCGACGTCATGACGCGCTCCCCTGAGGACCTGGAACGGTTCAAACGGGAGATCCGCCTGGCGCGCAAGATCACCCACCGCAACGTCCTCCGGACGTACGACTACGGCGAGGCCGAAGGGGTGTACTTCATCAGCATGGAGTTCGTGCGCGGCTACACCCTCTCCGAGCTCCTCGACGAGGCGCCGCAGCGCCAGATGGCCGCCCGCCCGTCCGCCGGCGTCACCCGCCAGATCTGCCGCGGCCTCCAGGCCGCCCACGAGCAGGGGATCATCCACCGCGACATCAAGCCGCAGAATGTCCTCATCGACGCCAAGGGCGAGGTCAAGCTGATGGACTTCGGCATCGCCCGCATGGCCGAGACGCCCGAGAACATGACCCAGGCGGGCCTCATCATCGGCACCCCGCACTACATGAGCCCCGAGCAGGTCCAGGGCAAACAGCTCGACGCCCGCAGCGACGTCTACTCGATGGGCGTGATGATCTACGAAATGCTCGTCGGCCAACGCCCGTTCGAATCGACCTCCCTCATGGGAGTCCTCACCGCCCACGTGACCGAAAAGCCGAAGCCGGCCATCGAGCTCCGGCCGGACATCGGCAAAGAGGTGAACACGATCGTCATGCGCTGCCTGGCCAAGGACCCGGCGGCAAGGTACGCGAACGCCGGGGAGTTGCTCGCGGAACTGGAGAGCGTGCAGGTCCTGAGCGCAGCGGCGTAGCGCGTCAACGCACAGGGGACGACCGGGAGGCCTCCGGCGGGCGGGCACGGCCCGCGGCGTTTGTTTTCGCATGGACCGCGTTTCGTGCGAGACGCGTGCGTTCAGCCTTGGGCGACAAACGCCGCGGGCCGTGCCCGCCCGCCGGAGGCCCCCGTCGTCTCCTGTGCCGGTGACGCGTCAGTCCCAGAGGTTCTCGAGGACGCTCGCGCGCACGTACAGCCGGCCGAGCGTCAACGCATCCTCTTCATCATCCGCGGCAAACGTGAGCTTCTTTAGCTTCACGATCGCCACTTTCCGGAAACGGCGGAAGTTCACCTCGACGTAGATCGGGGTGCCGGGAAGCTTGTCCGCCACCGCGGCAGTCCCGGGAGCGACGCCGCCGATGACGCGGTTGACGAGCGTCCGGAGCTGCTGGTTCTGTGGGATGACGTCGGTCGTCCAGACATCGATCCAGGCCGTCTTGCCATACAGGAGCCGGTGCCGCGTCGCCGCGATACCCTTGACCGTCCCCTTCATCGTCGGCCCGAGACGCGGGCGCGTGCGCCGCTCGGCCGTCGTCTTGCCGCCCGACAGCTTCGTCAGGATCGACGGAATCTCCGCCGTCTGCACGTCCACGTACATCCGGCCGAGCGGATTCACCACCGTCACCGCCGGAGCGCCGGTGCGGCTGAAACCGTGCAGCCAGAGCGCCTCGCCGCGGACCCCGCCGGCGTAGACGTGCAGGTCCACCGTCCCGAACCGGCCGAGATAGGGGAACACCGCCTGCGGCGTCGCCTCCAGCTCGAGGTGATACGGACGGGCGGGAGCGGCAAAGAGAGGAAGCGCAACCAGCAACACTGCAAGGAAAACCAGACGGATCATCGAGCCCGGAAAACGAGCATCCGCCGCACCTTAATTTCCCGGCGCCTTCGGCGGTCCCGGCGGGATGTACGGCTTGTACGCGATCCCCTCGGTGCTCTTCGCAAACTCCTGCCGGATTGCATCCACCAGCTTCGGATCGCGGTACAGATCCACCATCGTCGCCGCCAGCGCCTTCGACGCCCAGACCATCCCCTTGTGCCCGATCGACATCCCGCCGCAGGCGACCACCGGCCAGCCATGCCACGGCGCGCCGAGAGGAGCGGTCGTGACCGAAAGATGGATCGTCGGGATGTTCCAGCTCACATCCGCGACATCCGTCGAGCCCCCCTCCGGCGGCCCCGGCTTCGCCTCGAACTCCTTCACATTCGCCATCAGCCCCTTCGGATCGACCCCGGTCTCCTTCTGGATCGTCTTCGCGAACTCCTGCTCCTCCGCCGTGAACGCCAGCGGCCCAAGCCAGTTCATGTTCTCCCACGCCGCCCGCTGGCCGGTCATGTTGACCAGCATGTTCCAGTCGCCCCCCTGCACCGTCAGCGTCGCTTCCACGTCCGCCGCCAGCCCGGCCCCCTGCGTAATCTGCCGCATCCGCCCCAGCAGCCGGTCCACCTCCGCGCGCTCATTGTCGCGAAGCCAGATCCAGACCTTCGCATAATCGGGAACGACATTCGGCACATTGCCCGCCTCGAGAATCGCGTAGTGCATGCGCGACGTGGGACGGATGTGCTCCCGCATCAGATTCACCGCGTGCGTAAACACCTCCAGCCCATCCACCGCGCTCTTCCCGTTCCACGGATCGAACGCCGCATGGGCCGACCGCCCCCGGAACTCGACGACTAGGTCCACCAGCGCCTGCGAGCTCTTCGTATCCGACTGCGTCTCATCGCTCGGATGCCACGCCAGCATCACATCCACCCCGTCGAAGACGCCGTCGCGCATCATGTAAATCTTCCCGCCCACCGCCTCCTCCGCCGGCGTCCCGAAAAACTTGACCGTCCCCTTCAGCTTTCCTGCCGCGATCAGATCCTTCACCGCCATCGCCGCGCCGAGGGAACCGACGCCGAATAGATTGTGCCCGCAGCCGTGGCCTGGAGCCCCGGCGAGAAGTGGATCCTTCGTCGGCTGCGCTTTCTGCGAGATGCCGGGAAGAGCGTCGTACTCACCCATGATCCCGATCACCGGCTTGCCGGTGCCGAACTCCGCGACGAAGGCCGTCGGCATGTTTGCTACGCCGCGAGTGACCTTGAAGCCCTGCTTCTCCGCGTAATCCGCGAGTGCCTTGGAGGACTGCGTCTCCTTGAGCGCCGTCTCGGCGTAGCGCCAGACTTCGTCGGAGAGCATCGTCATCTCCGACGCATGGCTCTCGATGGTGGCCGCGGCAGCTTTCTTGTCGTCCGCGAACTTGACGTCGGCGAGGAGGGGAGTGGTGAGCAGGAGGAGGCAAAGCAGCTTGCGCATGAGCGTGGGATGGTAGCAAAGGGGCCTTGTGGAGGGCCGACCGAAGGTCGGCGCTCCGTCACGCGTCCCTTCGGGACGACACGCCTCCCGTACCACCCCCGCGTCGGCCAATCCGGCGACCTCCAGGTCAGCCGCGGAGCGGCGAAAGAACGTGCGTCCGAGGATTCCTCCCCACCCTTACGGCGAGACGCCGTCCGCCGGCGAGACGCCGCCGGACCAGCCCGCGCGACGCGGGCGCTCCCGGCGCGGACGCACCATTCGCGCTGACGGTCGTCCATGCGTGGAGCGCCGACGTCGCGTCGGCTGGCCCGACGGCGTCCCGCCGGCGGACGGCGTCTCGCCGTAAGGGGAGGGGCCTTCGCCCGTTAGGTTAAGGTTAGGTTAAGGTTAGCGCCGCTCCTCAGCATCCCGATCAGGCTGTCCTTCCGGCCGCCCATTTTCGCGCGCGGAGTAGAGCGCGACCAAGTAGTGTGGTTACGCGTCCCTTCGGGACGCGCCACGGGCAAACAAAAAAGGCGACCCTTGCGGGTCGCCTTTTCACGGTTGCAGAGAGTTAAGTCCTAGAACGTCGCGTCGAGAAACGGCCGCAGTTTCTTCGAGCGCGACGGGTGCCGCAGCTTGCGCAGGGCCTTCGACTCGATCTGGCGGATCCGTTCGCGGGTGACGTTGAACGAGCGGCCGACTTCTTCGAGGGTGTGCTCGGCGCCGTCGCCGACTCCGAAGCGCATTTTGAGGACCTGCTCTTCGCGGGGGGTGAGGGTGCGCAGGACTTTGGAGGTCTGGTCCTTGAGGTTCGCGACGATGACGTGCTCGATGGGGGAGATCACGCCGCGGTCTTCGATGAAATCGCCCAGATGCGAGTCTTCCTCTTCTCCGATCGGAGTCTCGAGGGAGATTGGTTCCTGGGCGATCTTCATGATCTTGCGGACCTTGGCCACCGGCATGTCCATCCGCTCGGCGATCTCCTCGGCCTGCGGTTCGCGGCCGAGCTCCTGCACGAGCGCACGGGAGGTGCGGGTGAGCTTGTTGATCGTCTCGATCATGTGGACCGGGATGCGGATCGTACGGGCCTGGTCGGCGATGGCGCGGGTGATGGCCTGGCGGATCCACCACGTCGCGTAGGTCGAGAATTTGTAGCCGCGGCGGTACTCGAACTTCTCGACCGCCTTCATCAGGCCGATGTTGCCTTCCTGGATGAGGTCGAGGAACTGGAGGCCGCGGTTGGTGTACTTCTTGGCAATGGAGACGACCAGGCGGAGGTTGGCGACGATCAGTTCCTGCTTGGCCTGATCGGCTTCTTCCTCACCCGAGCGGATCTCGCGGATGGTCTTCTTCAGCTCATCGTGGCTGACGGCGTAGAACGTCTCCAGCTCGGCGAGCTTCTCCTGGTACTTGGTCAGACGGCGGCGGTAGAAGTCGCGGCGGGTCTTGTCCTTTTCGCGCTTCAGGGCCTGCTCGTCCTTGCGGATCATCGACGCCGCCTGGGCCAGCTCGTTGTCGATGTCCTTGAGCTTGTTGATCATCCGGTTGCGCGTCTGGGGGGTGAAGTCGACGCGCTGCAGTTCGTCGGCAAGCTCCTGTTCGAGCTTGTCGATGTTCTTCTGGGTCGTGTGGAGGATGCGCTCGGTGAGCTTCTTCGGGTCGCCGGCCAGTTTGGTCTGCGCATCCTTGAGCTTCTTATCGAGCTTGGCGATGCCCTCGAAGATCACCATGATCTCGTGGATCTTGTTGGTGACCGCGGCGGGCATCTTCGGCTCGCCGTTCTCGTCGACGGCGGTGGGGGAGCCGTCGTCGTCGGGCATGGCCAGGTCGATGGTCTCTTTGATCACCCGGGCGTCCTTCTTGGCCGCCTCGTGGATCTTGAGGATCTCTTCGCGAATGATGCGGTTCGCGGAGAGGGCCTTGAAGACCTTCCGCTCGCCCTTTTCGATGCGCTTGGCGATGTCGACTTCGCCCTGACGGTCGAGGAGCTTGACCGTTCCCATTTCGCGCAGGTACATGCGCACCGGGTCGTTCGTCTTGTCGACGATGCCGCTGGACGCCGCGATGATGTCCTGCTGGACCTCTTCGCGCTGGTCCATCTCCTTCTCCTCGATCGTGCCGTCGATCGTGACGATGCCCTTGGGGCTCGCCTGGAGAGGTTTCTCGGCGTCTTCGATGACGTCGATGCCGAGATCGTTGAAGCGGATGTAGATCTCGTCGAGCTCCTCCGGCAGGCTGGTGACCTCTTCCGGGAGGACTTCGTAGATCTCGTCGTAAAGCAGAAAGCCCTTTTCCTTACCAATTGCGATGAGCTGCTTTACTTCCGCGTATTTTTCTTCGACACTCAACTCGCCAACCCCCTCGTCTTCAAAATTTGAATCGGGTTCGAGATTCGAAGTGCGCAGGCGTGTCGTCATGTCTTTGCTCCTCGCAATGGGCAGCTTCGTAGAGTCGCCCTGTCGGCACTTGGGGCCCCCGAACGAGGCCTTGGCGGGAGCGTCAAACTTTCAGGTTGACAAACCGGCCAAAGTATCGTCCTCAGGACGCACGTGTAATCTAATGGGGACGATTATTATTTCAGGCTGTTCAGGATGCGCGAGAGCTCCATCTTCTCCATGACGAGGCTGTCGAGACGGGCCGAGTCTCCGTTGCGCTCGGCATCCACGATCTCCCGCTGAATGAGTTGTTTGCGACGGTCGAGATATCCGCGCTCCATCGGCCGGAGGTTTTCGTCGATACGGTCGAGAGCGCGATCGTCAATGTCCTCGGTGAGACTCAGCTCGCTCAGCAACAGCAGCTCGGCCTCGCCCTTAAGATGGGTCGCGACCTCTCCGAAATCAATAGGCTGGCCGGATAAAAGGTCACTTTTTATGATAGAAAACAGGGTTTTGCAGGCCGGGTCCTCGAAAAACTCCGCCTGAAGCCGGTCCACCTGCTGGTTTGTCAGCCTTCCCTGAATGGCCGCGGTGAGCACGAACTTCTCTCCCGTGGGGATTGGCGCCCTGGTCTGACGCTCGGCCGACGCGCCGGTGCTGGCCTTGCCACGGACCCGCGACCAGACCGTCTCGAACTCGAGCCGGAAGGCGTCGGCGATCCTCTGGGCGGCCTCGTTCCGCACGACCGGGTCGGTGACAGCCGAGAGGAGTGGCATGAAGCGCTCGACCCGCTCCGATTTGTCGCGGCCTGAGAGCTGGGCGGCGTCGGCCGCCCACTCGCGCAGGCCGAATTCGAAGATGTCGAGGGCGGTGGAGAGGACTTCCAGGAACTTGTCGGCTCCGTATTTCTGGACCAGCGCGTCGGGGTCTTTCTCTCCCTGGAGGTCGAGGGCGGAGACGTTGATGCCGGCCGCGAGCAGGACCTGGGCGGCGCGCAGGGTGGCGTTGCGGCCCGCGTCGTCGCCGTCGTAGGCGATGACGACGTTGCGGGTGTAGCGGCGGATGACGGACGCCTGGCCCGCGGTCAGCGAGGTGCCCATCGAGGCGACCACGCCCGGCACGCCGGCGAAGTCGATGGCGATGGCGTCGAAGTAGCCTTCGACGAGGATGGCCCTGTCATAGCGCCGCATGGCGTCTTTGCTGCGGTGGAGGTTGTACAGGAGGCGCGATTTGTTGAAGAGCTCCGACTCGGGAGAGTTGAGGTACTTCGGCTCGCTGCCATCGAGCGAGCGCCCGCCGAAGCCGACCAGCGCCCCGGTGTCGGAGTGGATGGGGATCATGAGGCGGTTGCGGAAGCGGTCGTAGAAGCCGCTCTTTTCCTTGCGCGGCATGACGAGGCCGGTCAGCTCGAGCTTTTTGTCGCCGTGTTTCTGTCCGAGGCGGCGGAGGATGTAGTCCCAGGAGTCGGGAGCGAAGCCGAAGCCGTATCGGGTGACGATGTCTTTGGAGACGCCGCGTTTCTGCAGGTAGTCGTCGGCGGCATTCGGGGTCCAGTGGAGCGCCTGGTGGAAGGCCTCGGAGGCGTCGTCGATGACTTCGAAGAGATCGTCCTTCCCGCTCTCGCGCTGGCTCTTCCGCTTTTTCGGCAGTTCGATCCCGACGCGCCCGGCCACATGTTCGACGGCTTCGGGAAAGGTGAAGCGTTCGGTGAGGGTGAGGAACTTGAAGACGTCGCCCCCGGTGCCGCAGCCGAAGCAGTAGAAGAGTCCCTTGTCGCGGTCGACGTGGAAGGAGGGGGACTTTTCGCGGTGGAAGGGGCAGAGGCCCTTGTAGCTTTTGCCCGCGAGCTTCAGGGGCGTGACCTGCTGCACGAACTCGACGATGTCGGCCGCGGAGCGCACCTGCGCGATGATCGAGTCGTTCAGGTCAACGAAGGCCATGGGTGGGGGGAGGGCCGAGGGCCCCGGAGACAGGGCCGAGGGCCGAGGGCCGAGGGCCGAGGGGAAGCAAGATAGCCGCCGGAGGCGGCGATAGATCTGTAGGCCCGCCCTTCAGGGCGGGTTTGCGCGGATCGGGGAGCGGCGAGTCCGCGTAGCGGGCGACAGAACAGGGACTCGCGTGAATCCTATCCTGTCGCCCGCTTCGCGGGCTTGCCTTGGCGGGCCGCGTGGTGCCCGGCCTGAAGGCCGGGCCTACAGATCTTTCGCCGCCTTCGGCGGCTGGGGCACGATCGCACCATCCGATCTGGCGTCGATGGCGATCCTCGTTTCCGGCCCTCAGCCCTCGGCCCTCGGCCCTCGGCCCTGTCTCCCTACTCATCCAACACCGCAATCGTCGCCCCATCTCCGCCTTCATTCTCCGCGCCTGGCCGCCACGACTTTACGGCGGGGTGTTTCTTGAGGTGCTGGCGGATGGCTTTGCGCAGGGTGCCGGTGCCGAAGCCGTGGATGATGCGGACGGCCTGCTTTCCTTCGAGTAATGCGCGGTCGAGGAATTTGTCGGATTCGTCGAGGGCGTCGTCGACGCGCTGGCCGATCAGGTTGAGCTCCGCGGCTATCATAGGGCCGAGGGCCGAGGGCTGAGGGCCGAGGGCGAAGCCTGAAGGAGCGGAGCCCCTCGGCCCTTTGCCCTCGGCCCTCGGCCCTGCATCTTTCGGGATGAGGTCGCGCAGCTCGACCGTCACTTTGCGGCCGCTGACGGTCATGATGGCTTTGGCGCCTTCGATCGAGATCACTTCGCCGACGACTTTGAACTTGCGGTGCTCGGCTTTGTCGCCGACGCGCACTTCGCGCTGTTCGGCGGGGATGAACTCCATTGCCTTATCAAGCGGCTTGGTGACCGTCCGCAAGACCTCGGTCGCGTTCAGGGAGGCGCGGGCGGTGCGGTCCATGTCGCGGAGGTTCTTGATCTCGTTCGTCACCTGGCGGGCGACATCGTCGCGCAGGCGCTCGAGTTCTTCACGGTAGGTCGTGCCGAGGCGGGTGCGCTCTTTCTCCAGCGCCTCGGATTTCTGCTGCATCGTGGTCCGCTCGCGCTCGAGGTCTTTGCGCAGGCTCAGCACCTCGTCCTGCTGCGCGACGATCTCGGACATCTTCTTCTGCAGCGTGGCCAGCAGATGGTCGGTCTCGCCGTAACGCTCGCCGAGGCGCTCCTTCGCCGAGGCGATGATCGGGGCAGGGAGGCCGATGATCTTGGCGACCTCGATGGCGCGCGAGCGGCCCGGGATGCCACTGATCAGCCGGTAGGTCGGCTGGCCGGTCGCGGAGTCGAACTCCATCGAGGCGTTGACGATGCGGGTGTCGTTGACGGCGAAGCTCTTGAGCGCGGAGAGGTGGGTGGTGACGACGAGCAGCGCGCCGGTCTCGAGCAGGTGCTCGATCACCGCCGCGGCGATGGCGGCCCCTTCTTCCGGATCGGTTCCGGAGCCGAGCTCGTCGAGCAGCACCAGCGATTTGGGGGTGGCGCGGGCGAGGATGCGCTTGAGGCGCATCAGGTACGCCGAGAAGGTCGAGAGGTGTTCGAGGACGCTCTGGTCGTCGCCGATCAGAACGTGCAGCGCGTCGACGACCGGCAGTACGGTCCCTTCGGCGGCGGGGACGGGAAGGCCGCTCATCCCCATGGCCACCAGGAGGCCGGCGGTCTTGAGTGAGACGGTCTTGCCGCCGGCGTTCGGTCCGGAGACGACGAGCGCGGATTTCTCGCCGGTGAGGTCGATCGTCAGGGGGATGACTTTCCGGCCGCTCGGCTCTTCACCAAAGGCGGTCTCGCGCGCGTCGGCGAGGCGCTCGTCGAGCAGCGGATGGCGTCCTTCGACGATGTGCAGCGTGCGGTCGCTCGAGAACGACGGGCGCGCGGCGCGGATGGCGTCGTGGAAGACGGCGCACGCCTGCAGGGCGTCGAGCTCGCCGGCGACGGCGGTGGCCTCGAGGATGCCGAGGCGATGCTCGAAGACGGTCTGGGAGACGAAGCGGGTGATGCGGGCGATCTCTTCGCGCTCCTGGATGAGGAGGTCGGCGAGGTCGTTGTTCAATTCGATGGCCTGCATCGGCTCGATGAAGAACGACGCGCCGGAGCCGGAGCGCTCGTGGAGGATGCCGGGGACGGCGTTGCGGTTGTCGCTGCGGATGGGGATGCAGTAACGGTCGCCGCGCATGACGATCAGCGGCTCCTGAACCGCGTCTTCATTGCGGTTCATGATGTCGTTGAGGGTCTTCTGGATGGCGGAGCGTTTCTGGTGGACGCGGGTGCGGATGGCGCGCAGCTCGGCCGACGCTTCTTCGCGCAGCTTGCCTTCGCGGGTGAAGTATTTGTTGGTCTTGGTCAGCAGCTCGCCGAGGTCGGGGATGGCCGCGGACATGGCCAGCAGGCGTGGGAAGCCGCTGGTGCGCTGGAGGGTCTCGCGGATGGCCTGGGTGGCGCGGACGGCCCGGACGACGTGCCACGATTCTTCGATCTCGAGGACGGTCTCGCGGTCGAATAGCGGCCGCAGGTCGTCGAGGCCGGCCAGCGGCAGGAGTCCCTCGGTGTGGAAGAAACGGACCATCTCGGCGAGGTCGGCCTGCGCGCTCTCGCACTCGGCCGCCGTCCGCAACGGCCGCCGCCGAGCGACGGCTTCCTTGCCGGGGACGCTCTTGGCTTCCATCGCGACCAGCGTGAGGACGCGGTCGAATTCGAGGGTGGTCAGGGATTCAGGGTTGGTCATTTTTCAGAAGCTCGCAGTTGGCAGCTCGCAGCTCGCAGCAGAACCTGGGGCGGGTGGGCCTGCAAGCTTAGAGCTGCGAGCTAAAAAGAAAAGCGGCCCGCGATCGCTCGCGAGCCGCTCAGGAAAACGTGATCAGAAGATTAGTAGCCGGTGCGACGCTCTTCGGCGAGCTTGCGCAACACTTTCTTCCGGGCCGCGATCGCTTTACGCTTCCGCTTGGTGCTCGGCTTTTCGAAGTGCTGACGCTTCTTCAGCTCGGAGAGAATCCCCGACTTCTCACATTTCCGCTTGAAGCGGCGAAGCGCATTCTCGAAAGACTCGTCTTCTTTGACGTGTACGAGAGGCATTTCCCGATTCCCCCCCTTCGGCTTGAGCTGTGGTATTGGCGGCAGGCCCCTGCGGCCCTGCCTATTTTAGGTTCGGCTCCGGACCCGGTCAATCGGGCGGCTGGAACGACCTTGTTTCAACCGCGTCTCAACGCCTGCTCGGGGCCGCTGATTCCGGAATCGCTGTGAACTGTTGTAACTTGCACAGCCGCAAAGGAAATCTCCTGATGAAAATGTTGAAAATAACAATGCTGGCGCTGCTCCTCGCCTCCTGTGCGACGCAGCCGGCCCCTCGAACGGCCTCGGTAGCGACCCCTGCGGTTCCGGTCACGGAGGCCCGTCCGGCGCGAGAAGTTCTCCATGGTGTAGAGATCTCCGATCCGTACCAGTGGCTCGAGGATCAGGAGGCTCCGGCCACCCGCGAATGGATCAGCCGGCAGAATGCCTACACGGACGCGATCCTCGGTCCGCGCCCGGAGCCGGGCATCTTCGCGGCCCGGCTCGAGCAGCTCATGACCACCGACAAGATCTCCGCCCCGCACTACCGCAACGGGCGTTTCTTCTTCCTGCGCCGCGCCATCGGGGAGGACCAGGCCTCCCTCTATCTGCGCGACCGGAAAGGGAAGGAGGAGCGGCTGATCGACCCCGCGCCGATGAGCCCGGACCATACCGTCAGCGTCGGCATCTACGACATCACGCCGGACGGGAAGTTGCTGGCCTACTCGGTGCGCAAGGGGGGAGCGGACGAAGTCGAGATCCGTTTCTACGACACCGATGCCCGCCGCGACATCGGCGAGCCTCTGGCACGCGAACGTTTCTACACGGTCAACATCGCCCCGAACAACGACGTCTATTACACACGCCGGACGGCGGCCGGTCCTCGCACGTTCCGCCGTCCGCTCACCGGCGGGCGGGAGCACGAGCTGTTCGGCAGCGGCTACGGTCCGGAGAAGCTCATCTACAGCGCGCTGTCGGAGGACGGACGCTATCTGCTGGTCAACGTCCTCCACGGATCGGCGCCGAAGAAGACGGAGATCTACGTCGACGACCTGCGCGATGCCGCTCCGCCGCAGACGGTGGTGAACGACCTCGATTTCCGCACGTTCGGCGAGATGGCCGGCGACTCGATCGTCCTCCACACGAACTGGAACGCGCCGAACGACCGGGTGATGGTCGCCAGCGCGGCCGCGCCGGGACGCGGGCAGTGGAGGGAGATCGTGCCGGAGAATCCGAAGGCGGCGATCCAGTCGACGTCACTCGCCGGGGGCCGCGTCTATGTGAAGTATCTCGAGGAGGTGAAGCCGCGCCTGATCGGCTACGACCTCGAGGGCAACCGGAAGGACGACGTGGCGTTTCCGACCCTCGGCAACCTCAGCGACATGTCGGGGACGTGGACCTCGCCGGTGGCCTTCTTCGGCTTCAGCTCCTTCCACGTGCCGAACACCATCTATCAATATGACGTCGCGACCGGCGGCCGGTCGGTCTTCACGGTCGAGAACGCGCCGGTGAAGCCGGACGACTTCACGGTCGAGCAGGTGTGGTACCCGTCCAAGGACGGGACGCGCGTTCCGATGTTCCTGTTGTCCCGCAAGGGCGTGCAGCGCAACGGTGCGAATCCGGTCTTCCTGACCGGTTACGGCGGCTTCACCTCCAGCATGACACCGTCGTTCTCGGCGAAAGCCATCGCCTGGGTCGAGCAGGGAGGGATCTATGCGGTCCCGAACCTCCGCGGCGGCGGGGAGTTCGGCGAGGCGTGGCATCGGGCCGGGATGCAGGACACGAAGCAGAACACGTTCGACGACTTCATCGCGGCGGCCGAGTATCTGGTGCGCGAGCGCTATACGTCGCCGCGGCACATCGCCATCGCCGGCGGCAGCAACGGCGGCCTGCTGGTGATGGCCGCGGCGATGCAGCGGCCGGATCTCTTCGGCGCCGTGGTCTGCCGCTATCCGTTGATCGACATGCTTCGCTATCACAAGTTCCTCGTCGGCAGCTTCTGGGTGCCGGAGTACGGCGACCCCGCGAAAGCCGAGGAGTTCCAGTGGGTGTATGCGTACTCGCCGTATCACAAGGTGAAGCAGGGGACGAAGTATCCGGCCACGCTCTTCATCACCGGCGACGCCGACACGCGCGTGGCTCCGCTGCACGCCCGGAAGATGACGGCGCTGATGCAGGCCCAGGCCGGGAACGGTCCGGAAGACCCGATCCTGCTGCGCTATCACATCGCCGGAGGGCACGCGGGCGGAGAGCCGCTCGCCGTGCAGGTGAAGAACGCGGCCGAGGAGTTGGGGTTTGTGTGGTGGCAGGTGAAATAGGACCTATAGGACGAATGGGACCAATAGGACGGCGTCATTCGTCCTATTGGTCCTATGAGTCCCATAGGTCCTATTTTGGATCACGCGAGTAACCCTTCCACCCTGGCGATGATCGCGTTGATGGCCACGAGGTTCTCTCCCCCCTCGGGGATGATCAGGTCGGCGTAGCGTTTCGACGGCTCGACGAACTCTTCGTGCATGGGGCGAACGGTGGTGACGTACTGCTCGATCACCGACTCGACGCTCCGGCCGCGGCTTTTGATGTCGCGGACGAGGCGGCGCATGAAGCGGATGTCGGAGGGGGTGTCGACGAACAGCTTGATGTCGATGCGTTTGCGGAGCTCGGGCTCGGCGAGGACGAGAATGCCTTCGACGATGATGACTTTCCGCGGCTCGACGCGCTGGGTCTCGGTCTTGCGCGAGTGGGTGGCGAAGTCGTAGCGCGGGACTTCGACAGCCGCTCCTTTGGTGAGGACGTCGAGGTGGCGCACCAGCAGCTCGGTCTCGAGGGAGTCGGGGTGGTCGAAGTTGATGTGGTGGCGTTCTTCGGGGGTCAGGGCCTCGAAGTTCCGGTAGTAGGAGTCGTGCGAGATCCATTCGATGCGGTCGCTGCCGACCCGGTCGTAGATGGAGCGCGCCACGGTGGTCTTGCCCGACCCGGTGCCGCCTGCGATGCCGACGATGACTGATTTCATGCGAGGTCGTCGTAGTCGCTCTGGGTCAGGAATTCGGTGACGTCGTCACTCCCGCAGGTCGTGCATGTGATCGCGATCAGTTTTTCACCCTGCATCTCGAATTCGTACGTCGGCATCTCGCACTGAAGGCAAATGAAGTATTCCGGCTCGTCCATCGCGGCGAAGGATAACGGATTCCGGTGGCACGAGGGGACGACGGGAGGCCTCCGGCGGGCGGGCCCGGCCCGCGGCGTTGGTTGCCATAAGCTGAACGCACGCTCTCGAACGAAACGCGGTTTGCGCGAAAACAAACGCCGCGGGCCGGGCCCGCCCGCCGGAGGCCCCTCGTCGTTCCCTCGTGTCACCGGTTGCCGATTCTCGGCACGATGAACTTTCCGGAGTTGGTCGCGTTCTCGACGACCGAGGCGTAGACGTGGGTGTCGCGGGAAGACGTCTCGATTACCACGGAGAACCCTTCCCCTTTGGTGATCATCGGAAAGAGCGACTGGACGGCCATGTGGACGAGCGAGCCGGCGTCGACGCTGATGTTGGTCACGGCGACGCTGCGGCCGGGGATGCGCTGCAGGGCGAGGAGGAACTCGGCGGGGCGCTCGCCGGTGTTGACCAGGCCGAGGTTCGTCCGGAAATCGTCACTGAAGGCGAGGCCGTCGAGGACGCGCACCGGAAAGTAGGTGTCGGGGCCGTAGGTGGCGATCGTCTGCGGCGGCGAGATCTCGGCTCCGCGGACCGCGTAGGCCTGGGCGCGCACGGTGAGGCCGCGGCGGCCGGCGGTGGTGATGCGCAGCGGGGAGAGGGCGGAATCGAGACCGAAGGCCTGGCCGACGATGTCGGTGAAGCGCTGCGACTGGCCGGGCGAGAGGGTGAAGGCGACCATCGGCGAGCCGGAGCCGGCGGGGAGCTCGAGGGCGACGTCGACTTCGAGGCCGGTCTCGTTCACCAGCTCGACGTCGGTCAGCCAGCGAATCATCGTCGGGCCGAAGACGCTGCCGACCACCGGGACGATCGTGGTGGCGGTGCTCTGCGCGCGAGCCGTCGCGGCAAACAGCAGTAATCCAATCAGAAGTCGAAACTTCATCCCGACCTACGACGCTCCTGATTATCTCGGAGTTTCAAATGAAATGCGGGCGAAGCACGCGCGTGCCGACGACGAGGAGCTTCCGGGCGGTCGAGAGACGGATGCGCTGGCGCACGGCGGCCAGCGGGTCTTTGCGCAGCTTGCCGAGCACGGTCGCGTAGACGCCGCCCATCAGCAGGGTTGGGAAACGGGCGTCGAAATCGAGCTCGCGGAGGAGCGGCTCGGCATCCTGGAAGTAGCGCTCGGCGCGCGCGATCTGGAACTCGACCAGGCTCCGCACACGGTCGTTCTCGACACGCTCGAGCAGCTCCCGCTCGCTCACCCCGAACCGCCGCAGCTCCTCGGCCGGGACGTAGATGCGGTCGCGGGTGACGTCGTCGCCGATGTCGCGGGTGACGTTAGTGAGCTGCAGCGCCGTCGACAGGCTGCGCCCGTAGACCAGCGCCTTTTCGCTCTTGTAGCCGAAGATGGAGAGGGAGATGTCGGAGATCGACGTGGCCACGTAGTCACAGTACTGCAGCAGCTCGTCGAACGTCTCGTAGCGCGTCTTCACGATGTCCTGCCGGCAGCCGTCCAGCAGCGCCACGAAGGCGCTCTTCGGGATCCGGAAATGCTGCAGCGCGTCGGCGAGGGCGATCGTGACCGGGTGGGAGGGCTTGCCGGCGTAGCAGGCGTCGAGCTCCTGCTGCCACTCGTCCAGCCGCGTCGTCCGGAGCTGATCGGAGGGGGAGGGATCGCCGTCGAGCGGCTCGTCGGAGAGATCGTCGGCAACGCGGCAATACGCATACGCGGCATACACCGCCCGCCGCTTCACCTTCGGCAGGAAGCGGAAGCCGACCGAGAAGTTCGCGCCGTGTTTGTGGGCGATGGCGCGACAGTGGTCGTACGCCTCATCCACAGTCAGCGGCTGCTTCGTCAAGGCTGCACCTCGCCGAGTGGGGGGACCTTCATCTCCGTATCGCGGGCGCGGCACCAATGCACGCCAGGCTTATGCAGGCAACGCCCGCGGTGCCGCCAGAAACGCTGGACGACCGGGGCGAGCAGCGCCTTCCACCAGGTATTCGCGTGCCACCCGCTGAGGTAGCGGTAGAAGTCCTTTGCGCGCGCGGCCTGGCGGACGAAAATCGAGAGGCCGGTGTTGCCGCCGGCCTCGTAGAGGAAGCGGTTGACGAGGCTCGTCTGCTGCTTCGCTCCGAGCTCGCGTTTCCAGAGCTCGTCGAAGTCTTTCCCCTCGAGGATGCTCTGCGCGGCGAGCCAGCCGCTGGTCAGCGCGTAGCGGATGCCGAGGCCGAAGAGGTAATCCTGAAAACCGGCCGCTTCCCCGACGTAGCGCGCAGAGTCCTTCGTGGCGCGCTGCTTCAGGTGGAAGTTCATGTACGAGTAGCCGGTGCGCGTCTCGGAGGGGATCGCGAACGGGTTGGCCCGCTGCGCCGAGGCGAGGGAGTGGTCGAAATAGGTATCGATCTTCTTGAAGTCCGCCACGATCGCGCAGCCGAAGGTCGCCACCCCGTCGAGGATGAAGAAATACGAATAGCCGCCGGGGGAGAGTAGGTGGTTGAAGAAGACCTCCACCCGCTCCGGGTCGGCGGTGTGCCAGGTCATCTCCCGCGCCAGGCCGTCCGGCGATGCGGGACCGGTGGCGACGATGTCGGCCTCCTCCGCTTTCAGACGGCTGTTGAAGATCACGTTCACCCCCGCGCGCTGCGCCTGCGCGAGAAGGCCGCGGTCGAGCGTTCCTTCCTCGGGGCCGCGGCGGATGAAGAAGCCGTACGGCTGGCTGCTGCGGATCGTGCCGGCCCTGTTTCGTGCGTCGTAGAACGTCGCGTGGGTGACGGGGCGGAAGTAGAAGTTGGGCTCGACGCCGATGCGGTCGAGAAAGTCGGGCACCGGCTCGCGCTCGGAGGCTGCCTCGATGACCTGCAGGTCGCCGATGAAGCGGGTGCCTACATCGCGCTTCGCCTCATGAACCTCCACGGCGCGGCCGGCGCGCGCGAGTGCGATCGCCGCGGCCAGGCCGGATGGTCCCGCACCTGCAATGCGGATGGGATTTGTCATGGGCTGTGGTTGGCGTGCGAACGCCGGTCAGTCGGCGTATGGTATCGCGTCGCTTTACGTATGAATTCCGAAACGCCTGAAGAATCCGAGCTTGCACCGCCACCGCCCAAGCCGCCCGGCCCGTCGAAGTTCGGCGGGTATGCGATGTTCGTGGCTGCCGGAATTCTGCTGAGCCGCGTGGCGGGGCTGATCCGCACCAGCGTCTTCGCCCATTACCTCGGCGCGTCCGCCGCGGCCGACGCGTTCAACGTGGCGCTCAAGGTCCCGAACTTCCTGCAGAACCTCCTCGGCGAGGGGGTGCTCTCGGCGTCCTTCATCCCGGTCTACTCGCGGCTGGTCTCGCGCGGCGAACAAAAGGAGGCCGACCGCGTCGCCGGCGTCTTCGTGTCGTACCTGGCGCTGATCGTCATCGCCATCGTCGCGGTGGGCGTGCTGGCCACGCCGCTGATCCTCGGCATCACCGCGGCGGGTCTCGACCCGCCCGTGATGGCGATGGCCATCAAGTACACCCGCATCATCTTTCCCGGCGTCGGCCTGCTCGTCCTCTACGCCTGGGCGCTCGGCATCCTGAACACGCACCGCCAGTTCTTCATCGGCTACGTCGCGCCGGTGCTCTGGAGCGCGGCGATGATCGCCACGCTGGTCATCTTCGGGATGACCATGAGCGGCGCCCGGCTGGCCCACGCGCTGGCGTGGGGAACGCTGGTCGGGTGCGTGCTGCAGTTCGCCATCGAGATCCCGTTCGTGCTCCGCCATGCGAAGCATCTGTCGTTCGGTTTCGACCGGACCCTGGAGCCGGTGAAGACCATCTTCCGGAACATCGTCCCGGTGGTCGGGGGACGCGGCGTGGTCCAGATCAGCGGCTACGTCGACACCTTCATCGCGTCATTTCTCCCGACCGGCGCGGTGACGAGCCTCTTCTACGCGCAGACGATCTACATGCTGCCGATCTCGGTGTTCGGCATGTCCGTCGCGGCAGCGGAGCTGCCGCAGATGGCCGGCGAAAAGGGCTCGGAAGAGGAAATCAGCCGCGCCCTGCGGCGCCGGCTCGACCGAGGAATCCGGCAGGTCGCCTTCTTCGTCGTGCCGACGACCGTGGCGTTCATCCTCATCGGCCGCGTGCTCATCGCAGCGCTGTACCAGCGCGGCAAGTTCTCCGCAGATACGACCTTGCTGGTCTGGTACATCCTGATCGGCTCGTCGATCGGCCTGCTGGTGGCAACGTTCGGGCGGCTCTACTCCTCGGCGTTCTACGCTCTGCACGACACGAAGACGCCGTTCCGGATCGCCCTGGCGCGCGTCTTCGGCGGCGCCGGACTGGCGCTGCTGTTCGCCTTCCCGCTCCGCCCGATGTTTGCCGCGGGGGCCGACGCGCTCGGCCTGCCGATTCCGCACACTGCGGGAGGGGCTGCGGCACTCGGCGTGGTCGGCATCACCGCCGCGTCGGGCATCGCCACCTGGATCGAGTTCCTTCTGCTGCGCCGCGGCATCCGGCGCCGGCTGGGAGCAGGGGAGGCGCAGGGCGGCTATCTCGCGAAGCTCTGGTTTTCGGCGGTCCTCGCCGGACTGGCGTCGCTCGCCGCCGACATCTACTTCGCGCGCGATCTCGCCGCCCGCCTCCCGCTCTCCCGGATCGCCGAGGCCCTGCTGGCGTGCGGAATCTTCGGCGTCGTCTACTTCGCCGTCGCCTTCGCGTTGCGGGTCCCCGAGGTCACTGCGACGCTCAGCCGGTTGACGAGGCGGTAGTTCCAGTAGAAACCGCGGACGGCGTATCGCGCCGCCGTAGGCGGCGGAAGATCTGTTAGGGGTAGGAGGAGGCCTCCCGGCCTCCCCCTCCCTCCGAACCGGACTGGCGGATCTCCCGCATCCGGCTCTCCAGGGGTGGATGCGATGGCAGATGTGTACACGTGGGACTTGCGTCACGGTGAAAGAAGTCTGACGTGCTGACTCACTGCTGAGTCACTCTGTCACCAGAGCCCATCTACATCGGTCGATCAGCGCCCCGGCGGGTGCGAGCACGAATTCGCCTGCTCGCAGCTCTCGCGTTTCTAGCCTTTCGGCAATTGGCGATTCCCCGTCTTGACGTTGCCTTCCGATTCCACCTCCCTGCCTCCCTTTGCTCCACGCCCGTTACAGCGCTTCTCAGCTCCTATGGAGGCTCAGTCACCCGTCTGCCTTTCACTTGCGCAGCTGCGGGGATCCCCGATTCACGTCACCTGAATCTTCCTGTCGTTCTGTCTCCAACCACCCCGTGCCTTCCCATGTCCGCTTTCTCCATGCTCGGTTAACTTTCGCGTTCTGGGTTCGTCACCGTAGAGCCGTTTCCCGTCAGCGCTCATCGGTTTCCAAGGCTTCGCCTCTGCCTAGCAGGCTCGCCAAGACACAAGGCCGAATCGAGTTTCTAGTCGTACGGACCGACAGGCTCGCCTTCCGTTGCTCTCCACCCCGTCTTACGACGACGCAGTTTCGGTCGGCTTTCAACCAGTCGAGCATTTGGTTGAGAGTGTTCTCACCTCCTCTTTCAGGTGCGCTTTCGAGCGCACTAAGCCCGCCCTTCAGGGCGGGTATCGTGCGGCCCCCATGAAGGCGAGTCCGCGAAGCGGGCGACAGAACAGGGACACGCGAAAACCTACGCTGTCGCCCGCTTCGCGGACTTGCCTCGTCTCCTCGACCTTTACCCGGCCTGAAGGCCGGGCCTACAGATCTTTTGCCGCCTACGGCGGCGGCGGATCGTTCCTGCGAGGCCTCCAGGCGATTTCTTCACAGCTTCTGAGACATCGTCCCCCGGGCTTGCGCTGCTGCCGGGCCGGCTTCTTGCTACCATCCGCGCCGTGACGGAAATCCCGGTTCAACAGCCGGTGGGGATGACAGGAGCGCAGGTGGCGGATGTCGACGTCAACCCTGCCGAGGCGCTGCTCGAGGTGAAGAACCTCCGCACGTCGTTCGGCTCGGTGCATGCGGTCGACAACGTGTCGTTCAACGTGCGGCGCGGCGAAGCGGTGGCCCTGGTCGGCGAGTCGGGCTGCGGCAAGAGCGTGACCGCGATGTCGATCATGCGGCTGATCGCGCCGCCCGGAAAGATCACCGCGGGGCAGGTCAGTTTCAAGGGAAGGGACCTGGCCAGTATCTCCGAGCGGGACATGCGCAACGTGCGCGGCAACGACATCGCCATGGTCTTCCAGGAGCCGATGACGTCGCTCAACCCGGTCTTCAAGATCGGCGCGCAGGTGGCCGAGGCGATCCGTATCCACCGGAAAGTCGGCAAGAAGGAAGCGTGGAAGCAGGCGGGGGAGATGCTGGAGCTCGTCTCGATCCCCGATCCGGTCAAGCGGCTGGACGACTATCCGCACCAGCTCTCCGGCGGCATGCGCCAGAGGGTGATGATTGCCATCGCCCTCTCGTGCGACCCGGAGCTGCTGATCGCCGACGAGCCGACGACCGCGCTCGACGTGACCATTCAGGCGCAGATCATGGAGCTGCTGGCGTCGCTGCAGAAGAAGCTCGGCCTGGCCGTGCTGCTCATCACCCACGATCTCGGCGTGGTGGCGGAGTTCTGCGAGCGGGTCATCGTGATGTACACCGGCCGCGTGGTCGAAGACGCGCCGGTGGAGCAGCTCTTCGCCAACCCTTCCCATCCATACACGCGCGGCCTGCTCAAGTCGCTCCCCGGCGCCGCACTCGTCGCCGGCACGCCGATCGGCCGCCTCCCGACCATCGCCGGCATGGTCCCGTCGATCACGAATCTGCCGAAGGGCTGCAAGTTCAACCCCCGGTGCCCCGACGTGATGGATATCTGCCTCGGCAACGAGCCGGCGCTCATGCCGGTCGGGCCGGGACAATCCGCTCGGTGCTATTTGCATGGGGATGCGGCGGACCCGGAACGGATTGAGAATTGAGGATTGAGGATTAGGAAGAACGAGAGATGACCGCCCGGACACCGAATCCTCAATCCTCAATTCTCAATCCTCAATCCGGGTCTTGCGAGGCACCGCATGCCCGATAACCCCTTCATCCCCGGTGACGATAAGGTCGCTCCCGCCATCACCGGAGGTCTGCCCACTCCGGCCGATCAGACGGCGCGGCAGGTCGATCGCGATGTGAGGCCGTCACACGATCCGCGCGAGCAATCGGGGTCGCAGCAGACGCCGAAGGTGCCGGTCGGGGAGGGGGAGCAGTTGCTCGTCGTCCGCGACCTGACGAAGTACTTCCCGGTGAAGCGCGG
>Ga0190275_10000124_pt1 | contig 88804 bp, 100 predicted proteins | sample Popmic550T_FD_133745 | JGI IMG/M metagenome (GOLD analysis project Ga0190275, IMG submission 133745) | Populus adjacent soil microbial communities from riparian zone of Yellowstone River, Montana, USA - 550 T | ecosystem: Environmental > Terrestrial > Soil > Riparian zone > Trees stand...
CGATACGCTGGCGATGAGCCCGGAAGCGGCGGCGGACTTCATCGTCTCGCGGCTTGACGGCTGACCCGATGCGACCTCTTCTGACGCCGAACAGCGGGAGAGGATGATGCGCATCGCGTGCCTCGGCGGGGGACCGGCCGGGCTCTATCTCGCGATCTCGATGAAGCTGCGCGATCCGGCGCACGTCGTCGACCTGTTCGAGCGCAACCGGCCGGACGACACGTTTGGCTGGGGCGTGGTTTTTTCGGATCAGACGGTCGAAAATCTGATGGCGAACGATCCCGTTTCGGCGGCGGTGATCGCGCAAGAATTCGCCCATTGGGACGATATCGATGTCCATATCGGCGGCGAGACGATCCGCTCGTCGGGGCACGGCTTCATCGGCATCGGCCGCAAGCGGCTGCTGAACATCCTCCAGGGGCGCGCCCGCGAACTCGGCGTGACGCTCAATTTCGAGCATGAGGCGAGCGCGGACCTCGCCGATTGGGCCGGCTACGACCTCGTCATCGCCGCCGACGGCGCCAACAGCCGCATCCGCGACCGCTACGAGCCGCATTTCGGCGTCGATATCGAAGTCCGCCGCAACAAATTCTTCTGGTTCGGCACGCACAAGGTGTTCGAGGCCTTCACCTTCGCCTTCGAGCGGACCCCGGCCGGCTGGATCTGGGCCCACGCCTATCGCTTCGACGACGATCTTTCGACCTTCATCGTCGAGATGGACCCCGAGACCTGGGTGGGCCTCGGCTTCGATGCGATGGACCAGCCCGAGGCGATCGCGCTGTGCGAGCGGATTTTCGCGAAGTATCTGGACGGCAACGCGCTGATCTCCAACGCCACCCATCTGCCGGGCCCGCAGGCGTGGCTCAACTTCCGGCGGATCAAGTGCGACATCTGGTCGCACGAAAATCTGGTCCTCCTCGGCGACGCCGCCCACACCGCCCATTTTTCGATCGGCTCGGGCACCAAGCTGGCGCTTGAGGACGCGATCAAGCTCGCCGAGGTGCTGAACCGGCCGGGACTCACCCGCGAGGCCGCACTTGCCGAATATCAGGCCGAGCGGAATTTGGAGGTGCTGAAGCTCCAGAACAGCGCGCGCAACTCGACCGAATGGTTCGAAACGCTCGACCGCTACCTTCATTTCGAGCCGATCCAGTTCGCTTATTCGCTGCTCACTCGTTCGCAGCGGGTCAGCCACGAAAATCTGCGGCTGCGCGACAAGGAATGGCTGGAGGGGGTCGAGCGCTGGTTCCAGTCGCAGGCGGTTGGGACGGAGGTCAACGAACCGGCCCCGCCCATGTTCGCGCCGCTGCGCCTGCGCGGGCTCGAGCTGGTCAACCGCGTCGTCGTCTCGCCGATGGCGACCTATTCGGCCGTGGACGGTACTCCGAACGACTTCCACCTCGTCCATTACGGCGCCCGCGCACAGGGCGGCGCCGGGCTCCTCTATACCGAGATGACCTGCGTCTCGGCGGAGGGTCGGATCACGCCGGGCTGCACCGGCCTCTACGCGTCGGAGCATGTCGCGGCGTGGCGGCGGATCGTCGATTTCGTCCACGCCAACTCATCCGCCAAATTCTGCCTGCAGCTCGGCCATTCGGGGTCGAAGGGGAGCACCAAAGTCGGTTGGGAGGGCTATGACGTGCCGCTCGACGGCGGCAATTGGCCGCTGATCGCCGCGTCCGACGTGCCGTGGAGCGCCGACAATCAGGTGCCCCGCCCGATGAGCCGCGCGGATATGGACGCGGTGATCGCGCAGTTCGTCGCCGCGGTGCGGCTGGGGCTCGAGGCAGGCTTCGACATGATCGAGCTCCACGCCGCCCACGGCTATCTGCTGTCCAGCTTCATCACCCCGCTGACCAACAAGCGGACCGACGAACATGGCGGCAGCCTGGAGAACCGGCTGCGCTTTCCGCTGGAAGTGTTCCGGGCGATGCGCGCCGCCTGGCCCGACCAGCGGCCGATGTCGGTGCGCATTTCGGCGACCGACTGGATGGGCGAGCTCGGCATCACCCCCGACGAGGCGGTCGAGATCGGCCGAGCCTTCTGGGCGGCGGGGGCCGATCTGATCGACGTTTCGGCAGGGCAAACCTGGGCCGATTGCCAGCCGGTCTATGGCCGCATGTTCCAGACCCCCTTCGCCGACCAGGTCCGCAACGAGGGCCGCGTCACCACCATGGCGGTGGGCAACATCTACGAGCCCGACCACGTCAATTCGATCCTCGCCGCCGGCCGCGCCGATCTCGTCGCTTTGGCCCGCCCGCATCTGATCGACCCCAGCTGGACCCTGCGCGCCGCCGCCGCCCAGGATTATCGCCGAGTCGCCGTGCCGGCGCCCTATCTCGGCGGCATGGCCCAACTCGCCCGCAATCTGGCGCGCGAAGCGGAGCTCAAGGCATGAGGCTGGGGGGGCGACATGCGGTAGTGACCGGCGGCGGGACGGGGATTGGTGCCGCGATTTCGGAGGCCTTGGCCAAGGAGGGGGCCGCGATCACGCTCCTCGGACGTCGCCTCGACAGACTGAAGGACACCGCCCACCACCTCCGTTCGTCCCGAGCGCAGTCGAGGGGCGCCGGCACGGATTCGGAGACGCGCCCCTCGACTACGCTCGGGACGAACGAGGGATTTGTGACCTGCATTGCGGCGGACGTGACCGATCGGACCCAGATCGATTCGGCCTTCGCCGCTGCCCGCGCGAAACGCGGCCCCATCTCGATCCTCGTCAACAATGCCGGCGCCGCCCACGGCGCCCCGTTCGCCAAAGTCACCGAACAGCTCTGGCGCGACATGCTGGCGGTCAATCTCGACGGCATGTTCCATTGCTGCCAGGCGGCGCTGGCCGATCTGCTCGCCGCCGAGGCGGGGCGGATCGTAACCGTGGCCTCTATGGCTGGGCTCCACGGCTTCGCTTACGCCTCGCCCTATATCGCGGCCAAGCATGGCGCCGTCGGCCTCACCCGCGCGCTCGCCGCCGAATATGCCGGCACGACCCTGCGCGTGAATGCGGTCTGCCCCGGCTTCGTCGATACCGAGATGACGATGGGCTCGGTCGCCAATATCCAGGCCAAGACCGGCCGCAGCGAGGCCGAAGCGCGGGCCGAACTGGCGCGGCTCAACCCCTCCGGGCGGCTGATCGCGCCGGAGGAGGTGGCGCAGGCGGTGCTTGACCTGATCCTCTCGGAGCGCAACGGCGAAGCAGTGGAGATCGCATGAACCCGGAAAGCTTTCGCCCCGACCATTTCAAATGGGAGTTCGCCGACGGCGTCGCGACGGTGACGCTCAACCGCCCCGAGCGGAAGAACCCGCTGACCTTTGACAGCTATGCCGAGCTGCGCGATACTTTTCGGGCGCTGGTCTACGCGAAGGCGGTCAAGGCGGTGGTCGTCGCCGGGGCCGGTGGGAATTTCAGCTCGGGCGGCGACGTTCACGAGATCATCGGGCCGCTGACCGGCATGGAGATGCCCGCCTTGCTCGATTTCACCCGGATGACCGGCGATCTCGTCAGGGCGATGCGCGGCTGCCCGCAGCCGGTGATCGCCGCGCTGGAGGGGGTCTGTGTCGGCGCCGGTGCGATCATGGCGATGGCGTCGGACATCAGGATCGCGGCGCCGGGGACGAAGACCGCCTTCCTGTTCATCCGCGTCGGCCTCGCCGGCTGCGACATGGGCGCCTGCGCGATCCTGCCCCGGATCATCGGCCAGGGCCGTGCGTCGGAACTGCTCTTCACCGGCCGGGTGATGAGCGCCGAGGAAGGCCTGGCCTGGGGCTTCCACAACAAGCTCGCCGACGATCCGCTAGCCGAAGCGACGGCACTGGCGCAAAGCCTCGCCAACGGCCCGACCTTCGCCCACGGCATCACCAAAACCCAGCTCGACAAGGAATGGGCGGTAAGCCTCGACGTCGCGATCGAGATGGAGGCCCAGGCGCAGGCGATCTGCATGGCCACCAGTGATTTCCGCCGCGCCTTCGAAGCCTTCGCCGAGAAACGCACGCCCGAGTTCAAGGGCGACTGATGAGCGACCGCAGCTTTCTCGACTGGCCGTTTTTCGACAATTCTCACAGAGAATTGGCGGCGGAACTTGAGAGTTGGTGCGAGGCGAAGCTCGAGGCCGCCCATGGCGAGGATATCGATGCCGAATGCCGGGCGCTGGTCCGCGCACTCGGCGACGGCGGGTGGCTGCGTTACTGCGTACCGGCCGCTTATGGCGGGGTGCACGAGACGCTCGACGTCCGCTCGCTCTGCCTGATCCGCGAGACCCTGGCCCGGCACAGCGGCCTCGCCGATTTCGTCTTCGCGATGCAGGGCTTGGGATCGGGCACGATCAGCCTGTTCGGCTCCGAAGCTCAGAAACGATCTTACCTTCCGGCGGTCGCCGCGGGCGAGAAAATCGCTGCCTTCGCGCTGACCGAGCCGAGCTCGGGCTCCGACGTCGCCTCGATGGCGACCGAGGCCCGGCCGGGCGAGGGCGGCTATGTCGTCAACGGCGCCAAGACCTACATCTCCAATGGCGGGATCGCCGATTTCTACGTGCTGTTCGCGCGCACCGGCGAGGCGGCGGGCGCAAGGGGCGTCTCGGCGTTCATCGTCGAGGCGGGAACCGAGGGGCTCGACGACAGCGAGCGCATCCGGGTGATCGCCCCCCACCCGCTCGCCACGCTCACATTCAGCGACATGGCGCTGCCGGCCGAGGCGCTGCTCGGCGAACGCGGGCGCGGCTTCGCCCAGGCGATGGCGACGCTCGACGTCTTCCGCACCACCGTCGGCGCCGCCGCGCTCGGCTTTGCCCGCCGCGCGCTCGACGAGGCGACCGCACGCGCCCTCGCCCGCCCGTCGATGGGCGCGACCCTGGCCGACAATGCCATCGTCCAGGCGATGCTCGCCGAGATGGTGCTCGACGTCGATGCTTCGGCTTTGCTCGTCTACCGCTCGGCCTGGGTGCGCGACGTGCAGAAGCGCCGGAACAGCCGCGAGGCGGCGCTCGCCAAGCTCCACGCCACCGATCATGCCCAGCAGGTGATCGACAAGGCGGTGCAGATTTTCGGCGGGCTCGGCGTGACGCATGGCGTGCCGGTCGAGGGCCTCTATCGCGAGATCCGGGCGTTGCGCATCTACGAGGGCGCGTCCGAGGTGCAGAAGGTCGTGATCGCGCGCCACCATCTGGCGGAGGCGAAGGCATGAAGGCACTGCTCCCGCCCGGCTGGCCGCGGCCCCGGGGCTATGCGAACGGCATCTCGGCCAAGGGGCGGACGATCGTCACCGCCGGCGTCATCGGCTGGAACGCGCGCGAGGAGTTCGAGGCGGACGATCTGGTCGGCCAGTTCCGTCAGGTGCTGGTCAACACTTTGGCCATCCTCGCCCAAGACGGCGCCGGGCCTGAGCATATCGTGCGGATGACATGGTATGTGACCGACATCCCCGCCTATCGCGCCGGCCTCGCCGGGATCGGCGCCGCCTGGCGCGAACTGATGGGGAAGAACTTCCCCACCATGGCGGTGGTCGGCGTGACCGCTTTGGTCGAGCCCAAGGCCCTGATCGAGATCGAAACCACCGCGATGGTGCCGGAATGAGCGACCGCTTCATCGCCGATCGCCTGCCGCCCGCCGAGGCCCAGCCCGAATTCCTCTTCACGCTGCCGGAGCTCGAATATCCGGAGCGGCTCAACGCGGCGGTCGAGCTGATCGATCGGCAGGAGCGCGACGCGCCTGCGGTGATCAACGATGCCGGCAGCTGGACCTATGGCGAGATGAGCGACCTATCCGACCGGATCGCGCGCCGGCTGGTCGAGCGCGAAGGCCTCGTTCCGGGAAACCGCGTGTTCCTGCGCGGGCCGAACAATGTGATGCTGTTCGCGTCCTGGCTCGGCGTGCTGAAGGCCGGCGGGGTGGTGGTCGCGACCATGCCGATGCTCCGCCCCGCCGAGATCGCGACCATCCTCGAACGCGCGCGCGTGACTCACGCGATCGTCGACGCCCGCTTCCGCGCCGATTTCGACGCCGCAGGCGGGACCGGCTCGGTGATTGCCTATGACGGCGACAAGGGCTTCGAGGGGCTGGACGAGATCGCCCCCGGCTTCTCCCCTTATGACAGCCATCGCGACGAGGTCGCCCTGGTCGCCTTCACCTCCGGGACGACCGGCCAGCCCAAGGGCTGCGTCCATTATCACCGCGACATCCTCGCCAGCGCCGACAGCTTCGCGCGCTATGTGCTGAAGCCTCAGGCGGGCACGCGCTGGGCCTGTTCGGCGCCGATCGCCTTCACCTTCGGGCTCGGCATGCTGCTGATCTTCCCCTGGCGCTTCGGCGGCGCCGCGGTGACGATCGAGACGCCGGGGCCGGGTCCTTTACTCGACGCGATCGCCCGCCATGGCATCACCAACCTCGCCACCGCGCCGACCGCCTACAAGGCGATGATCCCGCTCCTGCCTCAGCACGACATTTCCAGCCTGCGCACCTGCGTCTCGGCGGGCGAGCATCTCCCGGCCGCGACCTGGCACGCCTGGCGGGAGGCGACCGGGCTCGCCATCGTCGACGGCATCGGCGCGACCGAGATGATGCACATTTTCATCTCGGCGAGCGGCGACGACATCCGCCCCGGCGCCACCGGCAAGGCCGTGCCCGGCTATCTCGCGACCGTGCTCGACGGCGACGACCGGCCGCTGGACGAAGGCACCGGCCGCCTCGCCGTCAAGGGCCCGACCGGCTGCCGCTATTTCGACGATCCGCGCCAGGCCGATTATGTGATCCATGGCTGGAACGTCACCGGCGACACCTACCGCAAGGATGCCGACGGCTATTTCTGGTACCTCGCCCGCTCCGACGACATGATCATCTCCTCGGGCTACAATATCGCCGCGCCCGAGGTTGAAAACGCGCTCTACGCCCATGCGGCCGTTCAGGAATGCGCGGTGATCGGGGCGCCCTGCGAGGAGCGCGGCCAGAAGGTGAAGGCCTTCATCGTGCTCGCCCCCGGCCATGAGGCCGCCGAAGCGACCGCCAAGGCGCTGCAGGACCATGTGAAGGCCGCGATCGCGCCCTACAAATATCCGCGCGAGATCGCCTTCGTCGAGGCGTTGCCCAAGACCGCGACCGGCAAGCTGCAGCGTTACGCGCTGCGGGAATCCGCCTGAGCGGCCCCGCGCCGCAGCTCCTCCTCCTCGGCCCTGCGAATGTCCACCGCGCGGGCCCTGGTCCAGAGCAGGATCAGCAGCGGCAGAATCCAGCCCCAGAGGTGAAAATACCAGGGGAAGCGGACCTGCGAATAGGCCATGCCGGTCGCCTCATCGAGCGTGGTCCGCTGGTCGGGCGGGATCACCAGCACCTGCACATGATCCGGCCGCTCATAATAGGTGACAAGGCCCGGCTCCGGATAGGCCCACAGCGGCATTCCGAACAAGGTGACCTCGCGATAGGCGATTCCGGCCTTCAGCGGCGGCGCGCCAGGCGTCGGAGCACGGGGGGACGCCCGCGGCGGATAATCGAGCCGGTCGCTGCTCGCCTGGGTCGCCGCGACGAAGTCGGCGAGGGCCGGCCCTGACTCCAGGGTCGCGAGTTCACGCATCCGCGGCAGGCTGGCGAGCTTCCACGAACGGTCGGTCAGCGCGAAATTGGCCGCCATCACCAGAACGAGCACGACCAGCACGATACGCGAATACATGATTTTCCCCGGAAAACGGTCCCCGCGCCGCCCCTATCCCCTGGGATTAACGAAAGCAATCTCGTGGGTTAGTCGGCTAAAGTGATAAATCCCGGGTGCGCGGGAACACGCTCAAGCCACGCCTGAACGCGAGGATAAGCGGCGAGCGCGAAGCCGCCATCCTCGGCGACATGGGTGTAGGCATAGAGCGCGATGTCGGCGAGGCTCAGCCGCTCCCCCGCAAAATAGTCGCGGGCAAGCAAATGCTCGTCCATCAACCGAAGCGCCGCCTTCCCGGACTCCCGCTTGGCCGGTGCAAGCAGAAGCTGCGCCTCGGTCCAATTGGGCTCGCCCACCCAGCCGTGCCAGAAGCGCAAGGTCGCGATATTGGGTTCGTGATTATATTGCTCCCAAAACATCCAGCGCAGCATATCGGCCCGCTCGAAGCGGTCGTCCGGAACGAGGCTCGACCCGTCTGCCAGATAGAAGCAGGCTGCGTTGCTCTCGGGAATGAAGCGCTCGTCGACCTGCAATACCGGGATTCGGCCATTGGAATTGACGCTTGCCAGGAACTTGGGCGTGCGGGTCTCGCCTGCCATGATGTCGTACTGGCGCCGCTCCAGCGGAAGTCCGAGCAGGGCCGCCGTCAGCCTCACTTTATAGCAATTGCCGGATGCCGCATATTCATGAAGGATCATCCGCTCGCTCATCTTTTTCGCTCCTCCACATCGGCCGCCCGAAGCTTCTCGCGCTCATCGCCGCCGCCATGATCATTGGCCGGCAAAAGGCCTCAATTCAAACCCGCATAGGCCGTAAAGCAAGGCGAACATGCGCCCCACCAGGGGGAGAAATCATATGAGAATTCTTATCGGAGCGGCACTGGTTGCGGCACAGACGGTCGTGATCGCCCAGCCCGCCTTCGCGGCCGGGATGCAGCAGGAGGCCCAAATCAGGACCGGGGCGTTCGGCGGGCTCAGCCTGCGCGTCCCGTTCGGCGGAACGCCCAGCGAACGCGGCGCCCGGATCGGCCTCGCGCTCTCGCCGACCATGCATTCGCTGAACGAGCGCGGCGAGGCGCGGATGCGGATCGGCCAGGGCATCGAGTTCGGCCTGCGCGAAGGCCGCGACGAGCCGCAGCTCTCGCTCGCCGGAATGACCCTCGCCGATCACCGCCCGCGCGCGGCGCAGGATGGCGAGGAGGAAGAGGGCAACACCACGCGCGACGTGTTGCTGATCGGCGCCGGGCTGATCACGCTGGCCGCGGTCGCCGGCGGAATCTGGTTCATCAACGCCATCAACGAGAGCAGCGAATAGGCTCACGGCCCGTCCTAGACGGTCAGCACGATCTTGCCGACATGTTCGCCCGCCTCCATCCGGCGGTGCGCGTCGGCGGCGCGGGCGAGCGGGAAGGTCTCGTCGATCGCGGGCCTGAGCTTGCCCGCCTCGACATGCGGCCAGACCGCGCGGGCGAGCTCGTCGGCGACCAAAGACTTGAACTCGACCGAGCGCGCCCGAAGGGTCGAGCCGGTGAGGGTCAGCCGCCGCTGCATGATTTTGGCGATATTGACCTCGCCGGTGACCCCGCGCTGGACCGCGATCGAGACGTGGCGGCCGTCCTCGACCAGGCAATCGAGGTTGCGCGCCAGATAGTCGCCGCCGACCATGTCGAGCACGATATGGACGCCGGCGCCCCCGGTCAGTCCCTTCACCGCTTCGACGAAATCCTCTTTTTGATAGTTGATTGCATGGGCCGCGCCCCATTGCTCGGCGCGGCGGCATTTTGCGTCGGAGCCGCAGGTGACGATCACGCGCAGGCCGAACAGATTGCCGAGCGCGATCGCCATCGTGCCGATCCCGCTGGTCCCGCCATGGACCAAGGCGGTTTCGCCCTCGCTCGCATAAGCGCGCTCGAACAAATTGGTCCACACGGTGAAGAGCGTTTCCGGCATCGCCGCCGCCTCGGTCATCGTGAGCGCGTCGGGGACGGTGAGGCACTGGCCAAGCGGCGCAAGCGCAAATTCGGCATAGCCGCCACCGGCGAGCAGGGCGCAGACCGGCTGGCCGATCAGCTCCGGGCCGACGCCCTCGCCGATCGCCGCCACCTCGCCCGCCACTTCGAGCCCGGGAATGGAGGGCGCGCCCGGCGGCGGCGGGTAGAGGCCGCGCCGTTGCAGGACGTCCGGACGGTTCACGCCGGCGGCGGCGACTCGGATCAGCACTTCCCCCGGGCCCGCCACCGGGACCGCCCGGCGCACCTCGACCAGCATTTCGGGCCCACCCGGGGCCTCGATCTCGATCGCGCGCATTTCGTTCGGGAGGGCGGCCATCCGACTCACATCATCGCATCAGGGACGGCGGTTTATTGACTTAGGCGCCGGTCCGGTCAACTTAGCCGCCATGGACCTGGACGAGCTCTTCCCGGACAAGCCCGACGATCCGCTCACCTTGCTCACCAAGCAGGATCTGGACCCGTTTTCGGTCGAGGAACTGGAAAAGCGGATCCTGATTCTCGAGGCCGAGATCGCGCGGGTGCGGGCAAAGCTCGATGCCTCGGTTAACTTCCGGGCAAGCGCCGACGAGCTATTCCGCAAATGACCCGGCGGCGGACGCCTTGATATGCGCGTTCGGCCTCCGACATATCGGATAAGCGGCCGGCCCGTCTTCCCCGGCCCGCAGGAGCCTTGAATGCCGTCATTCGCCCGTGAGCTCGAACAGACCCTCCACACCGCACTCGGCGAGGCCAGCGGCCGCCGCCACGAATATGCCACGCTCGAACATCTCCTCCTCGCTCTGGTCGAGGACGTCCATGCCGGCCGCGTCATGGAGGCCTGTGGGGTCAACACCGCCGAGCTTCGCGATGCCGTGCGCCACTATCTCGACAATGAGCTCGAGGCGCTGAAGGTCGAGGCCGACACCGATCCCTCGCCGACCTCGGGCTTCCAGCGCGTCGTCCAGCGCGCCATCCTCCACGTCCAGTCCTCGGGCCGCGACGAGGTCACCGGCGCCAATGTGCTGGTCGCGCTCTTTTCGGAGCGGGAGAGCTATGCGGTCTATTTCCTCCAGCAGCAGGATATGAGCCGGCTCGACGCGGTCACCTACATTTCGCACGGCGTCGGCAAGGGCGAAACCAGCGCCCAGCCCACCCCCGCCGAGACCAAGAGCAACGAGGAGCCCAAGGACGACGGCAAGAAGAAGCCCGAATCGGCGCTCAAGCAGTTCACCGTCAATCTCAACGAGAAGGCCGCGGATGGCCGCGTCGATCCGCTGATCGGGCGCGGGCCCGAGGTCGACCGCACCGTCCAGATCCTCTGCCGCCGCTCCAAGAACAATCCGCTCTATGTCGGCGATCCCGGCGTCGGCAAAACCGCGATCGCCGAAGGGCTGGCGCGCAAGATCATCGAGGGCGACGTCCCCGATGTGCTCAAGCCCGCGGTGATCTATTCGCTCGACATGGGGGCGCTGCTCGCCGGCACCCGCTATCGCGGCGATTTCGAGGAGCGGCTGAAGGCGGTGGTGAACGAGCTCGAAAAGCTCCCCCACGCGGTCCTCTTCATCGACGAAATCCACACCGTGATCGGCGCCGGTGCCACTTCGGGCGGGGCGATGGACGCCTCGAACCTGCTCAAGCCCGCTTTGTCGTCGGGGACGATCCGCTGCATCGGTTCGACCACCTACAAGGAATTCCGCAACCATTTCGAGAAGGACCGGGCGCTGCTGAGGCGCTTCCAGAAGATCGACGTCAACGAGCCGACGATCGAGGATACGATCAAGATCCTCGCCGGCCTGCGCTCGGCCTTCGAGGAGCATCACAGCGTCAAATATACGCCCGATGCGATCAAGGCGGCGGTCGAGCTTTCGGCGCGCTACATCAACGACCGCAAGCTTCCCGACAAGGCGATCGACGTGATCGACGAGGTCGGCGCGATGCAGATGCTGGTCGTCCCTTCGAAGCGCAAGAAGACGATCACGGTGAAGGAGATCGAGCAGGTCATCTCGACCATCGCCCGGATCCCCGCCAAGAGCGTCTCTTCGGACGACAAGAAGGCGCTCGAGCATCTCGACAAGGATCTGAAGCGCGTCGTCTTCGGCCAGGACGACGCGATCAACCGGCTCGCCTCGGCGATCAAGCTCGCCCGCGCCGGGCTTCGCGATCCCGACAAGCCGATCGGCTCCTATCTGTTCTCGGGCCCGACCGGCGTCGGCAAGACCGAGGTCGCGCGCCAGCTCGCCTCGATCATGGGCATCCCGCTGCAGCGCTTCGACATGAGCGAATATATGGAGCGGCACAGCGTCTCGCGGCTGATCGGCGCGCCTCCGGGCTATGTCGGCTACGATCAGGGCGGGCTGCTGACCGACGCGGTCGATCAACATCCGCACAGCGTCCTCCTCCTCGACGAAATCGAGAAGGCGCACCCGGACCTGTTCAACATCCTCCTCCAGATCATGGACAATGGCCGGCTCACCGATCATCACGGCAAGACCGTCGATTTCCGCAACGTCATCCTGATCATGACCACCAATGCTGGCGCCGCCGACATGGCGAGCGAGGGCATCGGCTTCGGCAACGTCTCCAAGGAGGATGCCAGCGACGAGGCGGTGAAGCGGATGTTCACGCCGGAATTCCGCAACCGGCTCGATGCGATCGTCCCCTTCGGCTATCTGCCGACCGAGGTCGTCGCCCGCGTCGTCGACAAGTTCATCCTGCAGCTCGAGCTGCAGCTCGCCGACCGCAACGTCCATATCGAGCTGGACGACGAGGCCCGCGCCTGGCTCACCGAGCGCGGCTACGACCGGCTCTACGGCGCCCGCCCGATGGGCCGGCTGGTGCAGGAGAAGATCAAGCAGCCGCTCGCCGAGGAACTCTTGTTCGGCAAGCTCATCCACGGCGGCGAGGTCAAGGTCCGGATCAAGGACAATGCGCCGAGCTTCGAGATCATCTCCGCCCCGCCCAAGCCGGTCAGGGGCAGGAAGAAGGCCGCGCCGCTCAAGGACAAGCCGGTCGAGCAGCCCGAAGAGAAGGCTTGAGCGGACTCTCGCTTGTCGGTGCATAGGCGTATAGGCTCCCGTCATCCCCACGGGAGCTTGCGCCATGGCCGATCTGACCTTTTACACCAACCCGATGTCGCGCGGCCGGATCGCGCGCTGGATGCTCGAAGAGGTCGGCGAGCCTTATGAGACGGTGCTGCTCGACTATGGCACCACGATGAAGAGCGCCGACTATCTGGCGCTCAATCCGCTCGGCAAGGTCCCCGCGATCAAGCACCGCGACACGGTCGTGACCGAGGGCGCCGCGATCTGCGCCTATCTGGCGGACGTCTTTCCGGACGCGATGCTGGCGCCGCCGCCCGGCCATCGCAAGCGCGGGCCCTATTATCGCTGGCTGTTTTTCACCGCCGGTCCGGTCGAGGCGGCGGTGACCGACAAGGCGCTCGAGGTCAGCTTCCCGGCCGAGAAGAGCGCCTTCGTCGGCTATGGCAGCTTCGATCAGGCGATCGACGCGCTCGACCATGCGATCAAGCCCGGCCCCTATATTTGCGGCGATCAGTTCACCGCCGCCGACGTCTATGTCGGCTCGCAGATCGGCTGGGGGATGATGTTCGGGACGATCCCGAAGCGCGCCTCCTTCGAGGAGTATTTCGCGCGGCTGAGCGAGCGCCCCGCCGCGATCCGGGCGCGCGAGATCGACGATGCGATCATCGCGCAGCAGAAGGCCGCGAGCGAATGACCAACGATGTCGAACGCGCCGCGATCGCCCTCTACGATCGCTTCACGCATCAAGGCCTGGACCGCCGCGCCTTCATGGCGGAGCTGACCCGCCTCGCCGGCGGCAGCGCGGCGGCCGGCCTGCTGCTCACCAGCATCGCCGCGCAGGCACAGGCTACGCCGCAGGTCGCCGCCAACGACGCGCGCATCCGTACCCGCGAGATCGAATGGGAGGCGAGGCCCGGCCGCGCCTACAAAGCCTATAACGCCGCGCCGGCCGAGGGCGGCGGCACCGTGCCTTTGGTCGTCGTCGTCCACGAGAATCGCGGCCTCAACGACCATATTCGCGACGTCACCCGGCGCCTGGCGGTGGCCGGCTACTCGGCGGTGGCGCCCGATTTCCTGAGCCCCGCAGGCGGTACCCCGGCCGACGAGGACCAGGCCCGCACGATGATCGGCGCGCTCGATATGGCTGAGACGGTCGCCGACGGGGTCGCGATCATCCAGTGGCTCGGCGCGCCGGCCAATGGCGGGCGCAAGGTGGGGATCATCGGCTTCTGCTGGGGTGGAGCGATGGTGAACCGATTGGCGGTCGCGGCGGGCCCTGCTCTGGCCGCGGGCGTCTCTTTCTACGGCCCGGCCCCCGACCCTTCCGAAGCCGCCCGCGTCGAGGCTGCGCTGATGATCGTCCTCGCCGGGCTGGACGAGCGGGTGAACGCCACCGGCCGCCCCTGGGCCGAAGCGCTGCGCACGGCGGGCAAGAGGGTCGAGTTGCGCGAATTCCCGAACGTCAATCACGCCTTCCACAACGACACCTCCGCGGCGCGCTACGATGCGGGCGCGGCGGCGCAGGCGTGGCGCGGGACCCTCGATTTCCTGCGCACTCATCTCGACGCATAAAAAAAGGCCCGGCGTTTCCGCCGGGCCTCCGATTTCATCGCTCGTCGAACCTATTCCCGGCCGCCGAGAAACTGCAGCAGGAAGGTGAACATGTTGATGAAGTCGAGATAGAGCGACAGCGCGCCCATGATCACGGCCTTGCCCATCATGTCCGTGCCCGCGACGTAGGCGTACATGTTCTTGATGCGCTGCGTGTCATAAGCGGTGAGGCCCGCGAACAGCAGCACGCCGATGGCGCTGATCGCCATCTGCAACGCCGACGATTGCAGGAACAGGTTGAGCACCATCGCGACGATCAGGCCGACGACGCCCATGATCAGGAAAGTGCCCATGCCGCTCAGATCGCGCTTCGTCGTATAGCCGTAGAGGCTGAGGCTCGCGAACGCGGCCGCGGTCGCGAAGAACGTCGTCGCGATCGAGGTGTTCGTGTAGACGAAGAAGATCGAGGCCATGGACAGGCCCATGACCACCGAGAAAGCCCAGAACAGCAGCTGCGCCGTTCCCGTCGACAGTCGGTTGATGCCGAAGCTCAGCACCAGCACGAAGGCCAGCGGCGAGAAAATAATCAGATATTTGAGGAGACCCGGGCCGAACAGGATCGCCGGCGCCCCGTCCCACTGCGAAAACAGCAGGGCAACGACACCGGTGAGCAGAATGCCCGAAGTCATGTAATTATAGACCGACAGCATATAGGACCGCAGCCCCGCGTCATAGGCGACGTCGCGGCCGGCGGTGGTCGCGGGGGCCGGCTGGGCCGCGCCGATCCGGGGATCAGACCAATTCGCCATTTGAAATTCTCCTCTCGCGGCCGAATGAACCGCACGGGAGGAATATCGGGGGAAACGGCTTCGGTTTCAAGCGAAACCGGAACGAAGAGGGTTAACCCGAGCGTTCGCGGAAGCTATCGCGAGGACATGCACCGGCTGTTCGTCGCCATCAGGCCGCCCGCGGCGGTTCGTGCGCTCCTGCTCGGCGCGATGGGCGGGGTCAGCGGCGCGCGCTGGCAAAGCGACGAGCAACTCCACCTCACCTTGCGCTTTATCGGCGAGGTCGATCGGCACCGCGCCGCCGATATTCACGCCGCTTTGGGGAGCATCCGCCAGGCGCCGTTCGAGATCGCACTCAACGGCATCGGCCATTTCGAGCGGCGCGGCGCGCCGGACGCGGTCTGGGCAGGCGTCGCGCCGCACGAGCCGCTCCACGCCCTCCACAAGAAGATCGACGCCGCCCTCGCCCGGGTCGGCGTGGAGCCCGACCAGCGCGCCTTCCTGCCGCATATCACCCTCGCCCGCCTGAACCGCGGCGCCGGGCCGGTCGGCAATTTGCTCGAGCAGTCGGGCGGGCTCACCTCGGCGCCCTTCACCATCGATCGCTTCGCTTTGTTCGAGAGCGACCTGACCCCCGACGGCGCCGTCTATTCGATCGTCGAGCGCTATCCGCTCGCCTGATCGAGCAGCCGTTCGACGAGCGGCGCATAGGTCGCGCCGAACAGGCGCAGATGGACGAGCGCCGGGAACAATTGGTAGACGGCCAGCCGCGCCTCCCAGCCGGGCGCCAGTACGCCATAGGCCTCCCAGAAGTCCTCGGGCGGCTCGCCGAACAGCCTCAGCATGGCAAGATCGACCTCGGCATCGCCACGATAGCAGGCCGGATCGATCAGCGCCGCCAGACGCCCGCCCCGGACCAGAATATTGCCCGACCAAAGGTCGCCATGGAGGAGAGCCGGCGGCGGGGCCCGCGGCAGCATCGCGGGGAGCCGCGCGACCAGCCGCTCGATCCGCTCCCGCCACGGCCGATCGAGCAGGCTTGCCGTGGCCGCCAGTCGCTGCTGTCCCCAGAAAGCGACCCAATCGTCCTGCTCGCGATTGTCGAGCGTCACCGTGCCGAGCGCATAATCGACCGGCCAGCCATAGTTGCCGCCCGCATGCGCGTGCAGCGCCGCCAGCCGCTCGCCGAGGTCGGTCCACGCGCGCGGGCTGAACACGCCGTCATTGGGAACGTAGGACAGCAGCAGCATCCCGTCATGCTCGCCCTCCACCGACGGCACCGGCATCCCGGCTGCCGCCAGGGCGCGCAGCATCGCCGCCTCGGCTGGGGCGGACGGGCTCCCCTTGGCGACGATTGCGCCTTCGGGCCTCGGCACCAGCAAGACCTCGGACAGATCGCCGCCTGAGAGCCGTTGCAGCCGGTCCTCGCCGACCCCCGTCAGTGCGGCGACGCGCTGCGCGAAGCCGCTCATTCCTCGGGGAAATACTGGAAAAAGGGCGCCGCCTCGTCGAGCACCCGGGCGAAGCTCGGTCGCGGCTTCAGCCGATCGAGCAGCGCCAGCGCTTCGGGATAGATACCCTCGAGCGGCATCACCTTGTTCGCATAGAAGAGCGCCGGCGCGGCAGCGCAGTCCGCCATGGTGAAGCTCTCGCCGGCCGCCCAGGTCTTTCCCGCGACCTGCTTTTCCACCACCGCCATCCCGGTCGCGAGGGCGGCGCGGGCCTCGGCCACGCCATAGGGATCGCACTGCCCGGCGGGGCGAAGCCGGTCGGCCACGATCCTCTGCATGGGGTGCTGGACATAATTGTCGTAGATCCGGTCCCAGAGCCGGACCTCCCGAGCCTCGTCTGGATCATCCGGGATGAGTTGGAGGCCGCCGTAGTGGGTTTCCAGATAGTCGATGATGATGCTGGTTTCGGGCACCACCGCGCCCCGCGCCCGATCCTCGAGCACAGGCATCTTGGCGAGCGGCGACAGAGCGGCGAAGCGCGCCCGGGACTCTGGGTCGCCCGGGTTCACCAGATTCGGCTCGAACGCGATCTCCATCTCGTAGAGCGGGATCAGCACCTTCCAGCAGAATGAGGACAGCGGGTGATAGTGAAGGACCAGGCTCATCGGCTCCCCTCCCCTTTGCTCAAGGAGTCCGCCAGTCCGCGCGCGCCCGCGGCGACGTCGCTCCAGGCCGTGTCGAAATGGCTGTCGTCGCCATAATAAGGATCGGCCACCGCCTCTCCCTTCCGCCCGGGCGCATGATCGAGCAGCAGCGACAGCCGCGCTTTGCCTTCAGCGGGCCGCAGCCGCTCGAGTTCGGCGAGATTTTCCGCGTCGAGCGCGACGATATGGTCGAAGCGCGCGAAATCGTCCCGGCGCACCTGCCGCGCCCGCAAATGGCCGATATCCAAGCCGTTGCGCCGCGCCGCCGCGATCGCCCGCCGGTCCGGGGGCTGCCCCTGGTGCCAGTCGCCGGTGCCGGCGCTGTCCGCCTCGGCGTCGAGCCCAATCGAGCCCGCTTCGGCGCGAAACGCCGCCTCGGCCAGCGGCGAGCGGCAGATATTGCCGAGACACACGAACAGCACCCGCACCGTCATCGCATCGCCCATGTTGCCAAAGCGCTCCGCTCTGCTAGCCAGATGCAAACAGAAGCACAATCGAGGGGATCCGATGGCCACGACCGTGGAGGATGCCGCCGGCGCGGCGCCGGCCAAACCGCGCATCGGCGCTTATGCCTGGTACGCCTTGTTCGTCCTGGTTCTCGTCTACATCGTGAACTTTATCGACCGGCAAATCATCTCGATCCTGGTTGGCGACATTCAGCGCGACCTGAGCGTTTCGACCGCCCAGATCGGCTTCCTCTACGGCACCGCCTTTGCCGTTTTCTACGCCTTGTTCGGCATTCCGTTGGGGCGGCTCGCGGATAGCTGGTACCGCGGCAGGCTGATGGCGATGGGCCTGGCATTATGGTCCTCGATGACGGCGCTGTCCGGCTTCGCCAACACCTTCGGAATGCTCGCCGCCGCGCGCATCGGCGTCGGCATTGGCGAGGCGAGCGCCTCGCCTGCCGCTTATTCGATGATTTCGGACAGCTTCCCGAAGGAGCGCCGCGCCACCGCGCTGTCGATCTATTCGAGCGGCCTCTACATCGGCGGTGCGCTCAGCCTTCCGATCGGTGGCCTCGTCGTCGCCAAATGGAACGCCGCTTATCCCAGCGCGGAGCTGGCGCCACTCGGCCTTGCCGGCTGGCAGGCCGCGTTCCTCGCCGTCGGCCTCCCCGGCCTCTTGCTTGCCTTGTGGGTGCTGACCTTGCGCGAGCCGCTGCGCGGCGCGTCCGAGGGGATGCCCCAGCCGGTGGTGAGGCCCAATGCCTGGCGCGATTTCGGACGCGAACTGGTCGCGATCCTGCCGCCCCTGACCCTGTTCAACGTCGCTCGCATTCCCGGCGCGCTCCTCCCCAATCTGGCCGTGCTCGCGCTCGTGGTGACCGTCGGCTACGGCTTGTACATCGTGACCGGCACGGGGCCGCAATGGGCCGCCTACGGTCTGGGCGTCTACGCCATCTTCTCATGGGTGCAGTCGCTCAAGCATCGCGATCTGCCGACTTACACGCTGATCTGGGGCTCGCCCGCGGTCGTGGTGCTGGCCATCGCGTTCGGCAGCATCTCCTTCGTGACCTATGCGACCAGCTTCTGGATTCCCTTTTATGTCGAGGAGCATTTCTACGGCGGCGGCGACGCACCGGCGCTGTACTTCGCCGGCCTGACCGCCAAGGCCGAAGTCGGCCTCATCATCGGCACCACGAGCGCGCTGTCGGCCGCTGTCGGGGTCATCTTGGGAGGCTATCTGTCCGATCTGTGGCGGCAGCGCGACCCTCGTGGGCGCCTGTTCATCAACATGCTGTCGGTGGTCCTGCCGGTCCCGATCGTCGCTTTCCTCCTGACCACAGACAGCCTCGCTGCATTTTACTGGGTCAATCCGTTTGCCCACATGCTGGCCTCGGCCTGGGTCGGCGCCGCGGTCGCGACCCTTCAGGATCTCGTGCTGCCGCGGATGCGGGCGACGGCGGGGGCGACCTATATCCTAGGCACGACGATGGTCGGGCTTGCGCTCGGGCCCTATTTCGCAGGCCAGATGATGGGCTTGGCAGGCCGCAATATCGCGGTCGGCATCGCCTCGCTTTACTTCATGCCGGTCTTGACCCTCGCCGGGCTGTGGTTCGCCTCCCGCCACCTCGCGCAGCTCGAAGCCACCAAGGTCGAGCGCGCGCGGGCGGCGGGCGAACCGATCTAATTCAATACGCCGCAGGCGATGCGGTCGCCGCTATTGCCGCTCGGATCGGTGCGATGATCGTCGGCCGCCGCGTGGATCACGACGGCGGTTCCGTCGGCGTCCAGGATGGCGCCGGCGCCGTCGCGCAGCGTCGCGCCCTCGACATGAAACTCGATCCGCCCCGTGCCGTCGGCGCCGACCTCGAGATTGGGCAGATCGCCGAGATGGTGGCCTTGGGGGTTCTGGGTGCCGTGCTGACGCCCGGTCGGGTTCCAATGCCCGCCCGCGCTCGCAAAGGCAGGTCCCTCGCACCGCCCGGTCATGTGAAGGTGGGCGCCATACCGCCCTTGAGGCAGCCCTTGCGCCTCCAACACGAGATGGGCGCCGTTGCCCATCGACGTTACCCGGGCGCGTCCCATCATCCGCCCGTCAGGAGCGCGAAGCTCCGCCGTCGCCGCCGGCGCGGAATCGTCGGAGGCCGGGGTGACGCAGCCGGCCGGCAGCAGCAGGAGAGGAGTCAGCAATCTCAACATCGGTAGTCTCCATTCGGCCGCTCAACGAGCGGTACCGATGGAGGTTGCGGCGCCGTCGGTGAGATCCTGGCCCGCCATCGGCTTGCCGATTCCCTCCCACGCCAGCCCGGCGCTCGCGGCCTCGTCGGCGCGATAGATGTTCCTCAGATCGACCAGGACATTGCCCTTCATCGCCGCGGCCAGCCGCTTGAGATCGAGCGCGCGCAATGCATCCCATTCGGTGACGAGCACCACGGCGTCGGCGCCATCGGCCGCCTCATAGGGGCTGGCGCACAACGCGACCTGCGGCATCAGCGGCCGCGCCTGCTCCATGCCTTCCGGGTCGTAGCCGCGCACCTGCACCCCGGCATCCTCGAGCGCCTGCACGATCGCGATCGACGGGGCGTCGCGCATGTCGTCGGTATTGGGCTTGAAGGTGAGGCCGAGCAAGGCGACGGTCTTGCCGCGAACGTCGTCGCCCATCGCCCGGATCACCTTGCGGCCCATCGCACGCTTGCGGGCCTCGTTCACCTTGGCCACCGCCTCGACGATCCTGAGCGGCGCCTGATAATCCTCGGCGGTCTTCAGCAGAGCCAGCGTATCCTTGGGAAAACAGGAGCCGCCATAGCCCGGCCCCGCGTGCAGGAATTTCGGGCCGATCCGCCCGTCCAGGCCGATCCCGCGCGCGACATCCTGGACGTCCGCGCCGACCGCCTCGCACAGGTCCGCGATCTCGTTGATGAAAGTGATCTTCGTCGCGAGGAAGGCATTGGCCGCATATTTGATGAGCTCGGCCGTGCGCCGCGAGGTGACCAGCAGCGGCGCCCGGTTGAGATAGAGCGGGCGATAGACTTCGCGCATGAGCTCGGCCGCTTCCTCGGCCTCGGCACCCACGACGATTCGGTCCGGATGCTTGAAATCCTCGATCGCCGCGCCCTCGCGCAGGAATTCCGGGTTGGAGACGACCCAGGCCCGGGCGCCCGGATTGGTTTCGCGAATGATCCGCTCGACCTCGTCGCCGGTGCCGACCGGGACGGTGGATTTGGTCACCACCACGGCCGGCCCGTCCAGTTCGGCGGCAATCTCATGCGCGGCGGCGAAGACATAGGAAAGGTCGGCATGGCCGTCGCCCCGGCGCGACGGTGTACCGACGGCGATGAAGATCGCCTCGGCGCCGCGGATGGCCGACGCCAGCTCGGTCGAAAAGGTGAGACGCCCGGCGGCGGCGTTGCGCGCGACGAGCTGGTCGAGGCCAGGCTCGAAGATCGGCATCACCCCACGCTCCAGCGCATCGATCTTGCCGACGTCCTTGTCGACGCAGATCACGTCATGGCCGAAATCGGAAAAACAGGCGCCGGAAACCAGGCCGACATAGCCGGTGCCGATGATCGCGATCCGCATGATGGGTCCTTGCTGGCCTGGGGTCGCGGCCGGGTTACCAAAGGCCCGGCGCCTGAGCAAAAGGAAAGGGCCGGCAAAAAGAAAGGGGCCGACCCGAAGGCCGACCCCAATTCTTTTGACGTTCCACCGCCGGGGCGGTGGGACCCCTTCTTACCAGCCGGAGCCGGGGCCGAAGGTGATCTCCACGCGCCGGTTCTGCGGCTCGCGGACGCCGTCGGCGGTGTCGACCAGCGGGCGGCTTTCGCCGAACGCTTCAGTCGTCATCGAACCGTCGGGAACGCCACGGCCGGCCATGTAGGCGCGGACGTTGTTGGCGCGACGCTGCGACAGACCGACGTTATATTCGTCCGAACCCGAACGGTCGGCGTGACCGGCGAGAACGATCGAAGCGGAGCCGGCCGTCTGATAGGCCTGAGCCGCATTGTCGAGGATCGCAGCCGCCTGCGGCGTGATCTCGTCCTTGTCCCAATCGAAGAAGACGATGAACGGACCGATCGGACGCGGCGGGCAGGTCTGCGTGGCAGGAATGGACGAGCCATCCCAGCAGGTCTGCATCTGCGTCGGCTGCGGCGGAACCTCGACTATCCGCGGCGGGCAGGTCTCGGTCACCGGAATGACCGAGCCGTCCCAGCAGGTCTGGTCCGCGATCGGCTCACGGCCACCGAAGTTGAAGGTGATGCCGCCGAGCAAGCTGTGCGAACGATAGCGCGATTCGGCCTCGAACCCGCGGAAGTCGACCGTGCGGACATTATCGGCGTTGAAGAAGCGATAGCGCACCGTCACGTCGATATTGTCGGTGATCGCCTGCCGAACGCCGGCCACGACCTGCCACGCGAAGCGCGTGTCGGAATCGTCGACGAAGGCGCCTTGGTTGTCGAACGCGCGAATGTTGTTGAAGTCGATCCGGGCCATGCCCACACCGCCGCCAACGAAGCCGCTGATCCCGTCATCGTCGCCGAAATCGAGCATGCCGTTGATCATGAAGCTGAGCGCGCTCGTGCGCCCGCCGCCGGCCGGGAAGAGGTCCGGTGCGATCGGCCCGCCGGGCGGATTGCCCATGCCCGGAAGCCTGATGGAGGTTTCGATATCCTCAACCCGCGAGCGCTTGTAAGCGACTTCGGCTTCGATCCGGAACGCACCGAGATCATAGCCGACGAATAGGGCTGAATCGAAGCCATAATCGTGATTGATGGCGACCTGTGAATTGCCGTTTCCGCTCGGGATGGTCGGATTGAGGCCCGAATCGAAATGAAGGTCCTCAACGATCAACCCACCGAAATCGCCGCCGACATACCAGGCGCCATCGCGCGCAAGAGCCGGAGTCGCGAGCACGGTAGACGACAGCGCCACAACTATGGCGAGCTTCCGCATAAATCTTCCCCTTTCTTATACGTCCCAATCGGGATCGACATGAACTCCTTACGGTAAGCGGCCTTTCCGCGCAAGCGCGGTTCGCCTCCTACCTGTTGCCGAAATGCCGCAGCTCACCCAGAAGATGACCGCAGATTATCAGGCACGGCCGAAACGTCGGCCTCCACCTTCGGTTGCACCGAAAGCGCGAAACCGTCAATCAATAAGACCGTGTGTCCTCAAAGACACAATGACCGAATCCACCGCGGCTCTGGCCTCGGCGTCGATTATCGTTCCGCCAGAAGGACTTGTGACGGTCGCGAGGCGTGGCCCCACGACCTGCTCTCCGCCGATCATGATTGCGCTCGCCGGCAGCGCGCCGTCGCTCCATCCGCTTCCCAATGATGCCAGTGACCGAGGTCGAGATTCCACACCAGCATGCCGGGCACCGGCTGGATAAAGCGCCATCCTGCGTCCGTGCTGAGCGCAAGAGCGTCGTCGGCGCCTTCCCACGCTCCCGTGGCACCCGGCGCCACGAGCCACGCCTGCCCGGCCTCCGGCGCGACCGGGGGTGTGTCGAGAGGCCCTTCCTCGACGACGGCATGGAGCGCTCCGTCGAGCAGGAGGAGGGCCTCATTGTGAAACTGCTCCTTCTGCGCCTGGCCGGGCAGGATGAAGGGCAAGGCAAAGCGCGTGCTGGCCTCGGTCATGTCGATCTCCTTCAGCTTAAGGTGAGATGAGCAGGCCGGGACGGGGCGAAGGTGCCGATCTGCTCGACCGCGATCTGGATCGGGAGAACGGCGCCGTCCGCGGCCTGTTCGGCGGCGGTGTAAAGATAGGCCGCAGCCTCGCACATCGCGATCCGGGCGAAGCCGTCGCCCGACAGGCTCAGCCGATAGGCCTCGACTTCCTCCCCGAGCGGGGTGTCGCTGCCGCTCGTCCAGCCCCATGCCTGACGGCTGCGCCGCACCCAGGAGATCGCCAAATCCCCACCCGCGGTCGTCCGGGCGTTCAAATGGACCGGGCTCGGCGGCCGCAACTCTGCCCCTTCGATGGTGAGCTGTGCTTCGACCCCGGCGGGATCGTCGCCGATCCCGTTCGCCAGCACCCGCAACAGGCCGCCGAGCGACCCGTCTGGCGGTTCGATCACGGCCACCATGTCCGGATCGATCAGCGCGAAGGGTTCTTCGGCCACGTGCAAAGCGGCGGCCCATTCGGTCCCGCGCCGACCGCGCAGCAGGCGCGAAAGCCGAAAGCGCCCCTCGCCGAGCGGCTCGGCCGCGCCGAACTGGATCAGCTCCTCGCCGAGCAGGGCCAGATTGTCGCCGTTCGCCAAGGCGCCATCGTCGCGGCTCTCCAGCCAGCCGCCGCCGATCAGCTGGACCTCGACCGTGCCCGCCAGGTCGATCAAGGCCGAACGCCCGTCACCCAGCGCGTCGAGGGCGTGGCCGAGCGTGGCCGGAGCAGCGGTCGGACCCGCGGCCCGCCAGCTCGCACCATCGTCGAAGCTCGCGCTCAGCGTGGCGCGTCGCCAGCCGGCCTCGGTCCCGCCCGCCAGAGCGACGAGCAGGGGCCTGACCCCGACCCCATCGCCCAGCGGCAGATCGTGGAGCCTCAGCACGGTCGGACCATGGAGCAGATCCGCCTCGCTCACCGGACGCCCCGGGCTGGCCGCCAGCGCCGGCAGTGCCGTCACGCTCGCTCGAATCAGCTCGAGCGTGGTCGTCATCGGCCCGAGCGTTCGCCGGGTCACGCGCCAGATCCCGGCCTCTCCCGCCAGCACGAGCCGGTCGCCGGGGCGCAATCCCGCCCGTCGCCAGCCGAGCGCGACGGTGGCGCTCGCCCGCCCCGACCACAGCGAGGCGAGCCGATACTCGGCCAAGGCCTTGGCCGCGCCCGCGCTCAACGCCGCCGGCAGCGCGCGCCGATCGACGGTCCGCGCGCCCTCGGCCCGAAGCGCGCGCTGCAGACCCGTCTGATGATCCCGCTCGACCTCATAATAAGCGACGCTGACCTCGGCCGGAACCTGGCCGGCCCCGCGCCTTACAAGCTCGCGGCGACCGCTCTCCTCGTCGGTCTCGATGGTGGCGACGGACGCCCCGGCGGCGGTCAGCCGCAGGACGATGCCGTCGTCGCCCAGCGACAAGGGCACCACATCGGCCAGCGCCTCGATCGCGCCGCGCACGCTGTCGCCGCTCGCCGCATAGCCGGTCAGCGCCGGGGTCTCGCCCGCGACCACCGCGCCGGCGCCCAGCGTCTCCGCGATCGCGCCGATCGCGACCGCCCCCTCATCGGCGGTCACCTCGAAGGTCAGCGAGGGGATGCGGTTGCCGAAATCGGCCAGCTGCATCTCTTCGAACACCGCATAAGCCAGCCCGCGATAGGCGGGCGCGAACGCCGCCCCCTCCGCCGCGGCGATCAGCGGGTCCGCCGCCTGGTCTTCGTCGCCCAGGTGCAGCCGGAACCCGGTCTCGGACTTGAAGTCGCCGGCGGCGCCGCGCAGCAGCTTGCCGTCGGCCCAGATCCGTTGAACGCCGAGGATTTCGCGGGCCGAAATCGCCACCGCGAAGCTCGACGAATAGCTGTAGTTGACGGTCTTGGGCTGCCCCTTCCCGTTCCCGCTCGACGAGCGGTGCTCCTCGAGGTCGGTGGCCCAGATCACGGTGCCGGCGACCCGCATCGTTCCAAACAGCTTGGGGATGGCGCTGCCGTAAGAGGAGGTCTGGACCGAAAGGTCGCCGAGCCTCGGGCCGTGCCGCGCCCTGGGCGCGAACAGGATCGTCTGGTCGATATATTGGCCCGCGATCGCGCCGATCGTGCTGCCGATCTGCCCGCCGATGAAATGCCCGGCCGTGCTCAGGATCAGGGTTGCCACTTAAGCCCTCCACGCGCTCAACAGGGGCCAGCGCACCGGCCCCGGCCGTTCGACGATCCGCCTGAGGCCGGCATCGGCATGGACGATGCCCGTCCCGGTGAAGACCGCGAGATGAAGCTGGCCGGCGCCGGCGGCGAGCAGCAGCAGGTCGCCGGCTTCCGCAGTCTCGACCGGTTGCAGCCCGGCGGCCCGCAGCCCCGCCTCCAGGCGCCGGCGCGAGCCGCTGCGAAGCGTATAATCGCCGGGCACGAGCCCTACCCCCAGCGCCGCGGCGGCGAGCCCGATGCAATCGAGCCCGTCCGCCGAGCGCCCCTGAGGGCGGAAGCGCGTCCCGGTCAGAGCGCGCGCCCGCGCGACGATCTCAGCGCCCCGGCTCATCGCCCTCTCCGGGACCCTCGACGACGTTCGCTTCGGTGCCATTCGCCTCGACAGGCCTCTTGAACTCGAGCGTGCCGCCATCGACGTCGAGGCGCAGCGCAGCGGGAAGCTGGGCGCAGGCGCACAGCCCGAGCACGGCCAAGCCAAGGCAGGTCCACAACCGCATCGTCATTCTCCTCTTGGGGTGAATTCGCCGGCGCTCAGCGCTCAGGCGCCGGGATATCGGGTCAGCAGGTCGATCCCCGGCAGATGCGGCTCGCCGCGAAAGTTCGCGGCATTGGCGAAGCGGCCGGAGCAGGTGGCGAGGCTCTTGTCGCAGCCCTCGGAAATCTCGACGAGATCGCCCGCGGCCGGCGCGAAGGGCGGCGGCTCGCGCAGCGTCAGCCGCTCGCCGTCGGAGCTCAGCAAGGCGCTCTCCAGCCCGCTATTGGCCCCGCCCAGCCAGCGCAGCCGGCCCTGGCCATGAGCATCGCCCGGCGCGGCCGCTTCGACGTCGATCACATCGTCCGCGATCACGGCGGCGATCCGCGTGGCACGGGTCCGACCCGCCATGTCCACCCGGCAACGCCGGTCCCCGAGCATCGCGCGGCATTCGGGCGAGGTCTGCCCGACCACCGCCGCGTCGAGCAACGCGGTCGGCCCGCGCACTTCGGCTTCGAAACCGTCGCCTTTGAGCGTCACTTCGCCAAGCTCGCCCCGCGCCAGGATCAGCGTCTCGGCGCCGGGCGCTTCCCAATCGGTCATGAACAGGCGGATCGCCGCCCCGTCCCAGCGCCCGGCCTTGAGATCGGCGGCATTGATCGCGTCGTTGGTGAGCGCGCCCTCGATCTCCAGCGTATCGAGCGCGAAGCCCTCCGTTTGGCTTACCGCCGCCGGCAGCATGCCGGGCGCGGCGCGATAGACGAGCCCGTCCACGAACAGATCGCGGTCGTGCGCGGTGAACCCCATCGCCACGCCGTCCCGCCGCTCCAGCCGCCAGCACAGGGCGATCGCGGTCAGCGCGGGCTCGAGAAACGAAGCCGACATGCCCTTTCCTCCCTCATGGTCCGAAAAGAGAGACCGCTCAGGCCTCGCGAAGCTCGATCAGCGGCACCGACGGAATTTCGCCCGCCAAGAAGGTCGCGCTGGACACGCTCAGCCGGTCCTCGGCGAAGCGCACCGGCACGTCGAACAGATAGCCGGCGCTCACCGTCGCGCCTTCCGCCGGCGCGTCATCCAGCGCGACCACCCCCAATTCGCCTAAGGTCCAGCCATCGATCAGCTCCACCTCGTCGATCGCGACCCGCACCGAGCCTTCCACCGGCCGGGTGATCCGCCGCTCCTGCCCGCCATAATGCTTCACCAAAGCGAACTCGGTCCGAACGCCGTCGCCCTCGCCAAGCGCCTGGTCCGTGGGCCCGGGCACGCCGATCATCCCGTCCGAGCTGTGATCGAACGGATCGCGGAAGCGAAAGCCCACCGCCGCCCCGCGCCTGGCCCTGAAGAAGCCGAGCAGCGCGTGCAAATCCTCCTCCCCACGCACCCCCGGCCCGGCATCGAAGCGCAGCCGCGCGTCCGCCCAATCGGCATTGCGCTGTTCGGCGCCGCTCGCGGTGGTGACGATCGCGGTCGAGAAAGCGGGCTCAACGCTCGCCTCCCGCCCCAAAGCGATCGGAAACGACACGTCCTCGAAAGCCTCCACCACCTCTTCTCCTTCGAAATATGTGAAGCCGTCGCGCAGCACCTGAGGCAGCGCCCAGACGAAGACTTCGGCAGTCCCCCGCCGCCCCGCCGCCTCCGCCGCCGCCGCGATCCGCTCCCACTGCGCCGCCTCTTCCGCGGTCAGCACGAAGCCCGCGAAATAATGCTGCTCCTCGATTGCGTAGCCGAGCCGGGCGGTGACCTCGGCCACCCCGCGCCCGCTCGCGCCGGTCCGCCCGGCCGTCACCCATTCATAATCTTCGAGCTGCAGCACGTCGAAGGCCGGCGCGGCCCAGCCGAGCGGGACATTGGCCCGCTTGACTTCGCCGCCCTCGAGCACGGTCGGCAGATAGACGAGCAGCAGGCATTGCGCGCCCGGCGCCTCGTCACGCACTGCCGCGCACAGCGCCGCGGTCGAGGCCGCCAGCGCCGCTCCCGCCGCGTCCAGGGTCGCAAGCTGCCCCGCATCGAGCGCGCCGCGCACGTCCGCGATCGCCACCGGCGCGAACGCCCCCACCGCCGCATCGTCGTACAGGCAGATCCGCCCGTCTCCCATCACCCACCACCAGGGCTCGCCGACCTGAAAGCGCACCGGCGCCTCCGCGGCAATTGCGAGCGCGGCAAAGGCGCGCCCGATCCCCTGCAGCCAGGCCATCGCCGTCGCGTTGCAGGGCGAGAGCAAAGCCGATGGCGGCTCCCATCCGGTCAGCGCGGGCGACCCGTCCGCAGCCCTCTGCTTCCACCCCTCGGGGCAATGCTGGTCGAGCAATTCGTAGCTCAGCGACAGGATAACCTCGAACCCCAGTGCCTTCGCCCGGGCAAGGAAATCCGCATGCCACGCCGCGCAGGGGCCGTTGAGCGCCCCCTCCACCTCCAGCCCCATATCCAGCCGGAAATAGTGGCTCATCCCGACATAATGATTGATCAGCTCCCGATAGCCGAGCCGCAGCGCGTTGCGCAGCAGCCGTGCCGGGGTCAGATGATAATGATCGTCATAGCCGGTCGCGATCCGCAAGCCGTGCCCGGGCAGCTGCCCGTCGCCGATCGCCAGCACCGAGCCCGAGCCGTCGCAAGCGATCTGCGACACGTCCACCCAGCCCTCGGCCGGGGCCTCCAGCATCTCGAACTCGCCGTCATAATCGGGCGCGACCAGCGAGACGAACATCCGGTCCACATCCCCCGCCCAGACCGGATCGCCGGCCTCCCAGCCCCCGGAAATCGAACCGAAATCGAGACTTACGATCGCATCTTCAGCCGTGCCCTCAGCATAATTCCAGAGCCGCACATACCAGCTGCGCGCCGCCCCCGCCGCATCGCGCCCCTCGATCGTCAGCGTCGGCCCGTGCACCGCATCGAGCGCCTTCACGCCCGAAGACTGCCAGCGAAAACGCAAGCTGCAGTTCCGAAAATCCCTGTCCGTCTCGTACCTTAAAAGCGGATGATCCCACCGATCCTCAGCTTCCCAGATCAATCCGGCCAAATCGTCCTTGCGATAAAACACCGCCTCCACCCGAAGCGCGTCCGGCCCCGTGGTCACCGCCGCCGCCATCATCGGCCGGGGGAAATTGACGGTCCAGTAACGCGCATCGAACCGCTTCACCCAGGCATGCGTCTTTGCCGCCCCGGCGGGCGCCAGCCAATGTCCCATTTGAATCTCGCTTGTGATTGTGCACGGCGCGGTGGCGGCTCTAGAAGCGTGCCATGCGTGCGATGATCTTATGCCTTCTTGCCGTTGCGAGCTGCGCCGCAGAGCCGCGAAATCAGCATGGCCCAATGATGCTCAGCCACACCGGCACTCGAATGAGCGAGAACGCCCGCGCGGCCCTCGTGCCCGACACCTTCCCGGCCGGGCAGGAACTCGTGTTGACGGGCACGATCTCCGACGGACCGCACGGCTATGATTTCGTTCCGGATCAACTCACCCAGATCGCCCGAGCGAATTTCGCCACTGGCCAAGGTCCGATTGAGTCACTCCCATGGCTTGTTTCCGGCAGCGACGCTGCGATGCTGCCGCTCGGCGAAGCTGTCGCCAGAGGACGCCGACAAGGTATTCCCGGCTACGGAATGTCGTTGCGCGTCAGCCTGCGCGGACGATTGCGCGACCTTCCCTCACCCCTCAGCGGCTTCGAACGTGAATTCGTAATTACGGAGGTTGGACAGGTGACTCCTTGCCCGCTTCGTCCGGCGCAACTGGATGGCTGCTCCAACTAGAATTCCTTCAATCCTCCACCCGCATCAGCGCCTGCTTCACCGCCCGCGCCACCTGCCGGCTCGATTGCGCCAGCGCCCGGGCTTCGCTCCCTCCCGGCGCATTGACGGTGACGCTGAGCCTGATCTCGCGCCCGCCGCCCCATCCCCCCGGCTCGATCCGCCCGCTCGAGGTGGGCACGAACAATTCCGGCCCGCGCTCGCCGACCAGATAGGCGCGGCCGGGCGAGGTCGGCCCGCCGATCGCCTTGCCGGGCGCTCCGGCGAAGGACGCCAGCAATGTCGCCAGCGCGTTGGCGAGGCCGCTGCCGCCGCCCCCACCGCCCCCCTTTCCCCCAAACAACGAGTCGAGCCCGGTCCGGATCGAGGCCGCGGCGATCTCGGCCAGTGCCGACAGCGCCACCCGCTTCAGATCCTCGAAGCCCAGCCGCCCGGTTCGCACCGCCCGGATCAGCGCATTTTCCAGCACCGCCCCCGCGCGCTCGACCCCGGCCGCGAACGGCCCATCCAGCTCGGCCCGCATGGCCGCCACATCGCGCGCGAAGCCGCCGGTATCGGCGCGCACGCTGATCAGCAGCCGTTCGATTTCCTCATCCATCGGGAAACATCTCCATCAAGCGGGCCAGATCGGGCACCCCCGCCGGCGTCTCCTCCCCGACCAGCACGGCGACGATCGCCGCCAGCTCGGCCGGCGTCGCGTTCCAGAATGCGTCGGGCCGCCAGCCGAGCAGCGCGCCCGCCATCCCGGCGAGCCGCACCGCGCTTTCGCTAAACACGGCCTTGCAAGATCTGCATGAGCAGCACCTTCAGCAGCGGCGCGATCCTCGCCAGCCCGAGCGAAGCGACCGCCTCCCCCACCGCGGCGCGGGTGCAGCCCTCGGGCGGCTCGGCCAGGCAGTGCCAGAACAACGCCGCGATCTCCGCGATGCGCATTTCGCCGGCCCCCGCCCGTTCGGCGAGACCGAACAGCGAGCCGAGCTCTTCCTCCGCCGCGACCAGAGCGGCGAAGCTGGGCCGGATCACCAACCTTTCCCCAGCCACCACGATCGCGGTCTCGCCGCGAGCCGGATTTGCCGGCCGGCTCACAGGCTTTCCACCTCGCCCGAGCTTTCCAGGCTCAGGGCATAGGTGCGCTCGCCATTATAATCCCCGGCATAATCGAGCCGGGTCAGCAGGAATTGCCCGCGCAGCCGCTCGCCGCTTTCGAAGCTGAGCTCATAATCGTCGAGCAGCCCGGCCAGCGCGTTCGCCTTGAGCCGCATCTCCGCGGCCGAGCCGGTGAAGATCCCGCTCGCCGCCACCGAGACCGAACGGACCCCGGCGCCCGCGAGCAATTCGCGCCAGCCGCCCGAATCCTTCGAGGTCACATTGACCGCCTCGCCGTTCACCGAAAGCTGCGTGGTTCGCATGCCGGCGACGGTGGCGAAGACGGGCGGCGCGCCGCCGTCCCCGACCTTCAGCAAAAAGGCGCTTCCTTTTTCCGCGCTCATGGCGTTATCTCCTTCCTTGTCAGGCAAATGGATGAATTGGGGTTCGTCATGCTTGTTTCCGCCTTTGCCCTGCCGCTCGCGGCCCTTGCGCTGCAGCCCGCGGACACCACCCGCGCATCACGAGAGGCCTACACCGCCTGCCTCCGCGGCTTCGTCGAACGCAGCCTCGACAGCCGGATGACGCTCGACACCTTCAACACCGAATTTCCGCAGCAATGCGCGCCGCAACGGGCCGCCTTCCGGGCCGCGGTCATCGCGCGCGAATCGGCCTCGCGGGACACCCGCGCCACGGCCGCGGAATCGGCCGATACCGAGATCGAGGACGCTCAGTTCAATTTCCGCGACCGCTTCGAAGGCGCGCAACCGCCGGCGCCGCCGCCGGCACCAACCCCGGATCCCGCCGCTCCGGCTTCGCCGCCAACTCCCACTCCGGCTCCGGTGCCAACACCGGCTCCTGGCGCCTCCGCTCCGGCTCCTGGCGCCTCGGCTCCGTCTCCGGCTCCGGCTCCGTCTCCGGCTCCGGCTCCGGCTCCGGCTCCGGCTCCCGCTCCGGCTCCGACACCGACGCCGGCACCTGGCGCCCCATCGCAATAGTCGCTCAACGCCGAGGCGCTCGGCTCAGCTCTTCAGCATCCGCGCCCGATATTCGCTCGTCGAGGCCCACTCGCCCTTCGCCTCGGCGATCAGCCTCGCGCGCTGAAAGCGCAGGCTGACGAGCCGCCAGCCGTCGAGTTCGCCGTCCAGCGCCTCGATCGCGGCCTCGGCGGCCGCGGCGAGCGTGCCGAGCGACCCGGGCCGCTCGCCCGCGCCGCGCAGCACGATTGCCATGCGAACCTCGCGCCCCACGCCGCTCTTGTGGCCCCAATCCAGCTCCGGCCCGGCTTCCACCAGCGCATAAGGCGTCGCCGCCTGCACCGGCCGCCCGACATGGACCCCGTTCAAACCCTCCACCTCGCGCAACGCCGCCTCCGTCGCGCCCGCAAGCGCTTCGCTCGCTCCCGTCATCGCCTCAACTCCGTCGTCAGCCAGCGCAGCGCCGGCTCGAGCGCCAGACGCGCGCGCAGGCCCCGGCCGCGCAAGACCACGCCGCCCTCATCCATATCGACCGCGATCCCCTCGGCCCTCAGCCGGGCCGCGAGCTGCGCGCGCACCTCGTCTGCCCGCCGCCGCGCCAGCATCTCGGCGCGCTCCGTCAAAGCCTCGAACATCAGCCGGCCCGCCGGTCCCGGGCGACGCCGAAGGGCAGCCGCCGCCATGGCCGCCACAAAGCGGTCACCGCCGCCGGCGGCCCGCCCGAATTCTCGGTGCGATGGGTGTAGAGAAAGGCGCTCAGCCGCACGATGCCGTGGCCGATCGCTTCGGGCACGCCGTCCGCATCGGCGGCCATCCCCGCCGAATAGCTCACCCGCACCCGCTTCGCCGCGCCGGCGCGCAACACCCGCACCCAGCCGTCCCCGGCGGCGTCGATGTCGATGCTGTAATCCTGTGCCGCCAGCGCCTCCGCCTCGCCCTCGGCGTCCAGCGCAGCGACCCCGTCTATCGAGCGCACCGGCGCGACTCCGAGCCGCGTCCAGGCCGCGCTCACCGGCAAAATCTCGCTTACGTCGCGCGCGATCAACGCGCGGCCCGTAAACGCCTCGCACATCTCCGCCGCGCTTCGAGTCAGCGAAGCGATCAGCGCATCCTCCTCCTCGGTTCCGATCCGGAGGAATGCCTTCACGTCGGCGATCGCCACCGGCAGCGGCGCCGGTTCCTGTACGATCTGGGGCATCACCGTCCCTCCACGCGAAGCGCGATCGAACGCTCGCCGACGCTGCCGTCGGACAGGGTCACGCGATTGGCGACGCGGTAGCCCCGACCGGCGCGGCCGCCGCGAAGACGGGCGATCGTGCGCAGCTTGTCGGCGCCGCTCGCCCGCACCGCGATCCCGCCGCCTTCGCGCGGCGCGACCGTCCATTCGCTGGCGGCGATCGACTGGCCGGCCGGAAACGGGCTCCAGTCGATCACATAATCGAGCGTCGCGCCCGGATCCTTCACATAAAAGCTCATCGGTTGAATCCTTCAGCCAGGGGTGCGCCGGCCGGGCAGGGGGAGAAACCCGGCCGGCGCGTTCGCCACCGTCAGCCCGTCAGGGTCAGGCGGCGAATTTCAGCAGCTTGATCGCTTCGGAGTTCATCACCTGCCCGCCCACGCGCCGGGTCGCGTAGAAGTGGACGAAGGGCTTGTTGGTGAACGGGTCCCGCAGGATCTGGGTCTCGCCGCGCTCGGCGATCAGATAGCCGGCCTTGAAATTGCCGAAGGCGATCGACAGCGAATTGGCCGCCACATCCGGCATGTCCTCGGCCTCGACCACCGGATAGCCGAGCAAGGTGTCGGGCTGCCCGGCGACCAGCCCCGCCTGCCACAGGAAGGCGCCGTCGTCGGTCCGGAACTTGCGGATCGCCGAGGCGGTCGCCGAGTTCATCACGAACACCGCGCCCTGGCGGTAGGGCGAGCGCAACGCCTGGACGAGGTCGATCAATATGTCCTGCGGGTCGCTCGCCGGGAAGCCGCCCGAAACCCCGGTCTCGACGAATTGCAGCGTCCCGAATTCGCGGACGCCGTCCGCCTCGTCGCTATTGGGCGCCGCCAAAAAGCCCTTGGGCTTGGCCGTGCCGTTGCCGCTGACGAAGGCGGCCCCTTCCGCCCGCGCGAACTCGGCCGCGATCTCCTGGGCCAGCCAGGCTTCGACGTCGAACGCGGCGTCGTCGAGCATCGCCTGGCTCGCCGCCGGATTGGCGTAGAGCTCGCCGAAGGGCGGCGCGATCTCCGCGAATTCGGGCGTGTCGGTCTCCGGCCGCCCGGCGGTTTCGGCGACCCAGCCCGAGGGCGTGCCGCCGGTGGTCACCAATTTGCGGTAGCCGGCCGTGCCGACCTTGACGACATTGGCGATCGCCCGGATCGGCGAGATCGCGGTCAGCGTCCGCTCGATCGCCTGGTCCAGCTCTTCGGGCACGGCGTAGCCGCCCGAAATATCGGAAGTTCCGGTCAGGGCCTTGAGTTCGACCCCGGTTTCCAGCCCCTTGCGCAAATAGCGCTCGACGAAGGGCGCCTCCGCCTGTCCTGAGCCGTGCCCAACGGCCTTGGCCCCGGCGAGCGCCGGCCGCGCCCCGGCCAGCGCCTCGGCATCGAGCCGCGCCTTCAGCGCCGCGACGTCCACTTTGAGGGCCGCGACCTCCTCATCCTCCCGCTCCAGCGCCTCGAACGAGGCCTCCAGCGCATCGCCTTTCAGTTCCAGCATGGTCTTCTCCTTCTAAGTGACCTGTTGACGCCCGCCTTCATGCGGGGCACCTTCCCGATCGAAACGGGAAAAGGGGGACGAAATGATCCGTTCGGCATTGCAGGGGCGGGCCCGTATCGGCCTCGCCGCGCTCGCGCTTGGTCTGGCGCTCGGCGGTTGCGACGATCTGCGCAAAATGACCGGCATGGACTCGGGCACCCCCGCCACCAACACGGTGGCGCCCACGACCAACGGCGCGACCGGGAGCGGGCCGAGCCTCAGCGCGCCGCAGACCGGCTCGCCCGCCAATCCGCAGCTCGCCCAGCAGATTGCCGACGCGGCCCGGCAGCTCAACGCGACCACGCCGGTCCGCGTCGACGAGATCACCACGCTCACCGCCGTCCGCGCCAGCGGCACCGACATCGTCTATGAGATGGCGGTCAGCCAGGTGCTCCCGCCGGCCCAGCTCGATCAGCTTCGGATGACCGCGCAGAACAGCAACCAGACCAACCTTTGCGCGAATTTCAACGCCGCGAACCTGATCCGCATGGGCGCGACGATGAGCCACTATTATACCGATCCGAACGGCACCCGATTCCAGACCAGCGTCGTCTCCTGCCCGGGCTGATCCAGGGGTGGCCAGCGTGACCCGCTTCGCTCGGACCTCTGTCGCTGGCGCGGCGATCGCGGCTTTTGCCTTGCTCGCGCTCCCCTCGGCTGTCTCCGCCCAGGTCCAGGGGCGCGGCGGCGATCCCGCCTTCATCGCCGAGATCGCGGAGGCGGCTGCCGTGCTCGACGCCACCACCCCGATGACGGTCGATCCGATCACCACGCTGACCAACGTCATCTCGCGCGGGACGGAGGTCATCTACGACATGGCGATCGACCCGGCGATCCCGCGCGACCGGCTCGAAGCGCTCCACTTCGCCGCCCAGGCCCACAATCAGCGAAATCTTTGTGCCGATACGGACGCGGGCAATTTGATTCGGATGGGCGCCAGCATGAGGCACCGCTATTCCGATCGTCAGGGCCTCCTCTTCGAAACCCTGATCACGACTTGCCCTCCGGCGGCCATCCCAATCAGCTGATTTGGCCCGCTTGGCCTTTCAGTCCTCGATCGCGTGGACCCGCGCCCGGGGCTGCATCGGCAGCGTCACCAAGCTGATCTCGACCAGCTCGAGCGCCTTGAGCCGCCGCGGCGTCTCGCCCTCGGCCGCGCGCACCCGGTAACCGAAGCTGAGCCCACCGACCGCGCCGTCCTTCAGCAGCGCCGCCGCCTCGCGCCCGGCCGAGCCGTTCGAAAGCTGCCCGATCACCCGCAGCCCGCGTCTGTCCTCCTTCAGATAGTCGATCCGCCCGATCGGCCGCCCAGGCGCATGCTGCCACAGCAGGGGCACCGCCCCCCGCCCGCGCTTGAGGCTCGCCGCGAACGCCCCGGCCTCGACCACGTCGCCGCCCCGGTCGGGCCGCCCGAAGATGGCTGCGTACCCAGCGAACCTCATCGCTGGAGCAGTTCGATCAGGCCCAGCTTCACCGCCATGCCCGCGACCAGCAGCGCCAGCACGATCCGCACGGTCCAGCTCACCACCGCGTTCCAGGCGGATTTCTTGGCGTCGCGCCAGGCGCTCAGCAGCTCGCGCAACTCGTCCATGTCGCGCCGCGCCTGCTCGTCCTTCAAGCCCAGCGCGGCCAGCGCCCGCTCGGCCCCGGCCTCGCTCGCCTCCTCGACGAGCCCGCGCAAGGTCGCCATATCCGCCCCCTGCCCCTCGGCCTGCGCGATCAGCAGCGCCAGCATCGATGCATTCGGGTTGATCATGTCCCGGTCCTCCCGAAGCCCAACATCTCGCGCTTCTCATCGTCGGTGAGAAAATCCGCCCCGCTCGCCTGCCGCCACAATCGCTCGCGCTCCTCGGCGAGCGCGCTGATCCGGTCGAGATCGACCTCGAGCTTCAGCCCCGGCCACCACGCCGCCAGCGCCCCCGAAAGTCCGCTCAGGATCCGCCCCGCCATCGGCAGCACGGTCAGCCGCCACAACGCCCGGTTCGCCTCCCGATAATTGGCATAGGTCGCGTCCCCGGGCAGGCCGAGCAGCATCGGCGGCACCCCGAAGGCCAGAGCGATCTCCCGCGCCGCCGCCGCCTTGAGGCCGGTGAAGTCCATCTCCGCCGGGGTCAGGCTCATCGCCTGCCATTTGAGCCCGCCCTCGAGCAGCAGCGGCCGTCCCGCATTGCCGACCCCGGCGAGCTGCGCCTCCATCTCGGTGCGCAGCCGCTCATATTGCTCGGCCGAAAGCGCCGCCCCGTCGCCCGGCTCGTAGACCAGGGCCCCGGAGGGCCGCGCCGCATTGTCGAGCAGCGCCTTGTTCCACTTCGCCGCCGCATTGTGCACCGCCACCGCCGGTCCTGCCGCGCCGAGGCAGCCCAGCCCATAATGATCGTCGAGCGGATGGGCCGCCCTCAAATGCACCAGCCCCGGCCGCCCCAGCCCGTCGCGCGCCGCGATCCGCGCCTTCGCCTCCCCCACCTTGTACAGATAGGCGACCGGCCACCCCGCCCGATCGGCCTCGACGCTCACCCGCTCCGGTCGCAACGCGAACAATTCCGCAGGCAACCCTTCGGCATCCTGCAGCACCTGCACATAGGCATTGCCATGCAACAACAACTGCGTCGCCACCGTCTCCAGGAGAGCGGGGCTGATGAGTGATACCGTTCGGGCTGAGCTTGTCGAAGCCCCCTCCTTCGCGTCTTCCCGGGTCAAAGTATCACTTTGACCCGCATAAACCGGCGCCCAGGCCACACTCTCCGCCACCAGCCGCACCGCCCGCTGCGCCACCGCATTGCCCAGATACGCCTCGCGCACCTGCGCCTCATAAGAACGCGGCCAAGCCTCGCCCGCGAAGACGCCGCCCGTCCCGAGCCCGCCAAGGGGCCACCCAGCAAAAAGAAAAGGCCGCCCGCCTGCGCGAGCGGCCTTCCGGCCGAACCATTTCATGTGCTTATACTCCGCTATGATCCGTTTCGTTCGCGCCACCGCGGTGCTCGCCGCGCTCCTCCCCTCGACCGCGCTCGCGGCCCAGGAGCCGCGGCTCCTCCCCAATGGCTGGTTCTACGGCGAGGCCGGCAATTATTGCATGGCGATCCGCGAGACTCGGGCGAACGGCCCCCGCCTCACCATGCGCCTCGCCAAATGGAACGATCTCTCGGATTCGCTGATCCTCTGGGCACCGGGCCTCGCCGCGCTCGATCCCGAGGCGGAGGGCGACGCCCACCGCATCGAGATCCGCATCGACGGCCGCCCAATCCCGCTCCTCCCCTCGATCTTCACCCTCGAAGGCTATGACGGCCGCCCCGGCTCCACCTGGCGGATCGGCATCCGCCAGCAGCCCTTCATCGCCGCCCTGCGCACCGCCCGAACCCTCGAAATCCGCCGCGCCGGCACCCGCATCATCAGCTTCCCGGTCGCACGCAGCACCGGCATGGCCGGGCAGATGGCCGAGTGCGTCCGGCGACCGCCGAGCCTTGGCCGCCAGCGCTGACATATCGTTCTCGCGGCGCTTAGCTCCCTCTCCCCGGCCGGGAGAGGGTTGGGGTGAGGGGGTCCCGCGTCTGAGATTACTTCCTGACTCAGAACCCCCTCACCCTGCCCTCTCCCCGCCGGGGAGAGGGTTCTCCATTGCGGCGAGTGAATGTCGATGAAGCCCTAAAACCCCCGCACTCGCGGTTCCCGCGCCTCCCCCAGCATGAGCTCCGTCATCGCCCAGACCATCGCGTCGGCCCGGTCCGGGCTCCGCCCCGGCCCTTCATAGGCCCCGCCGACGGTCAGCCCGCACAACTCGTCCTCCAATTCCGCAAAGATTCCGGCGAACTTCGCCCTCCCCGTCTCGAAGCGCTGCGCCACCGGCTCGGCCCTCTTGCCCTTGCCGAAGCGCGCCTTGACCGGCTTGACCGGCAGCGCGCAATCGGCGCCGCGCAGCAGCGCCTCGACCATCTCGCCGCCCTGGTTGGTTTCGACGATCACCCGGTCCGCTTCCCAGGCCTCGGCCGCCGCGACTACCGCGCGTGCCCACCCCTCCGGCGACAGCCCGCCCTCCGAGCGATCCGCGAGCACATACCCGATCTGATCCCCACCCAATCCGCACACCACGATCCCGCAGGCATCGCCCGCCGCGCTCGCCGGGGGATCGACCCCGACGAGAACGCGGCCGAGCGTCGCGGGCGGCTGTGCGCGGCATTTTTCGATCAACGCCCGCGTCCACAGCGCACCCTCGATCTCCTCGATCAGCTCTCCGTCCAGCTCCTGCCGTCCCAACCTGGTGCCGGCGTAAAGCGCGGTGACATGAGCGATCAGGCTTTGCGCCAGCATCACATTGTCGGCGGTGCGCCCCCGCGTCTTCACCACGTCGTCGCGCGCGGTCAGCCGGCGCAGCAGCGAGGTCGCCCTCGGCGTGGTCGTCGCCAGCGTCCGCGGCCAGCGCCCGCGCCTCAGCCCGAAGGTCAGATTGTCCCAGGCCGCCTCCCCGTTCGGCCATTTGGCGATCTCGTCGCACCAGGCATGGTCGTGCTCGGGCCCGCGCAGGCTTTCCGGGTTCGCCGCCGAATAGACGAAGGCCCGGCTCCCGCTCGGCCAGATCAACGAGCCGCGCGACGGCTCCCATTCCGGCCGGCTATCGTCCGCCGCACTGGCGAGCAGGCCTGACGCGCCCTCCACCATCACCCGGCGGACCTCCTCCTCGGTCGGACCGACGATCGCGAGCCGCAGCCCCTCCTCCTCGGCGAGGTGATGCACCCATTCCGCGCCCGCCCTGGTCTTGCCGTAGCCGCGCCCCGCCATCAGCAGCCAGGTCCGCCACGGGCCCTCGGGCGGCCGCTGCCCCGTCCGCGCCCAGAACGTCCAGCGCGCGACGAATTCCTCCAGCCGGCCGGTCCGCTCCAGCCAGGTCAGCAGCTTGCGCCGCTCCTTGAACGGCAGCAAGGCCAGTCGTTCGGCGAGCGAGAAGTCGAGCGCGCGCGCCGCTCTGCAAAGCGGCTTCGATTTGCCGGGCCGGGCCATCGTTCAGCCACCACCGCCGAGCCGGCGGCTGATCTCCGAAAGCCGCTTTTCGAGCGCATCGCGAAGCTTCTCGCCGCGCAACGGCCGCTGGGCGTGGGGTACGCGCCCCTTGACCTGGCTCTTGTGCATGCGAAGCAGGTTCAACGCCTGCCGGTCGCTCAGCTCGCGCAGCTTTTTCTCGGCCTCGGTTGCGGGGGCCGGCCGGTCCTCGCCATGCCGGCTGCGCGCCAGCATTTCGAGCTCCAGCATCGCATAACTCTCGCCGATCGCCTCCTCCCAGCGAGCTCTGTATTCGGGATCGCGCCGGCGTCGCTCATAGACCTGGCCGCTCTGCCGGACCATGCCGGCCACGCGCAGCGCCGCCGTGACGTTGCACAGCGTCGCCAGTTCGCGGAAAAAGACCTCGTCCTTCACCTGCCGCTTGTGCTCGGCGCCCTTCGCGCCCCGCTTACTCGACGATCCGGGCTTCTTCCTCGCCATGGTCGCTCCAATCCTTCCGGCTCGCCAACGCAAAAGGCCCCCGGAAATCCGGAGGCCCTGTTCGCCGGCTACATTTGTCCAGCTTGTCTAAATAGTACCATAACAGCGTGACGATGTCAACAACTTTTTACCAGATAGGATATATCCAACAGAGCGTCGAAAGCGCGCCGCAAGGCTAGTCACTTGGCCGCCTTGCTGTTGGACGCATCATCCCGCCGGGCGCCGATCGTCAGCGCAAAAAGAATATTTTCAGCGGTCCGATTCAGACCGATTTCCGGATCGTCACGCGCGGCCCGCCGACTCGGCCGCCGCGACTCGATCCCGCCGCCCGCTCAGCGCGCCGCCGCGCCACACACCCGCGGCAAAAGTCGATCCTGATCATTGATCTCGGCGACCGGGGTGGGCTGCAGCTGTTCGGGGGTAAGCGCCACGGACGCGAGCAGCGTTCCGTCGGGCCGGTAGGAATCGGCCACGAGCAAAGTGAAGGTCCGCGCCCGGCAATCGATCTCGACCCGCATGTTGAACGCGGCGGCGCCGTCGGCATTGGTCTGATGACCGACGCTGCGCATCAGGAAGCGCACCCGCTCGCCGTCGCGGCTCAGGCTGGTCGGATCGACGAAATTGCGCCCCGAATTGTCCGCCGGAAGCACCTCCTCCCAGCGCACGCTTGCCGTTGCCGGCAACGCCTGCGCGATCAGCGCCGCGCCAACCATCAAGCCGGTCATCCCCATCTCAACCTCCCCTTCCGCACAAGCTAGCATGGCGCTTCAGCGAGTGCGAGCGCCACGGAGCCGACCCACATCACGCTGATTTCGGCGCTGAGCTACGGGACGGGAAGGCAGGCAGTTCGCGGGCGCGAACCCTCGTCGCCACAGCGCAAAACCTAAAGGGCTGGCCAGCCGGCAAGCATCGTCACTAAGCCGATTAGAAACAGCGCGCAGAACGCGGTCGCGATCCCTATCCAAATCTTCGTGGTGGCGGTTAGGGGCTTCCTGTTCACGGCACCCTCTGTTGACCGGCCCGGCCGGAGGACGCGGCCTGAACGAGAAATGCGGCGTTAAACCTCACGCTATTGCGCCGCCCCGGCCGGATCGGGCGCCAGCGCGCCGCCGCAGACGCGGGCGTAGATCGCCTGGTCGAGCGCGCTGGCCGAGCGCAGCGGCTGGGCCTGGCGCTGGGCCGGCGGGATCCGGGTTTCCTGCGCCACTTGCCCGTCGGGCAGGAAGGAGCGGCCGCCATGCAGCGTGCCGCTGCGCCCGGTGCAATCGACCTCGAGCTCCATCAGCCCGGACGTGCTGCCGTCGGGCTGCGGCCGCTGGGTCGATCCGCGCAGGGTGAAACGCACCGTCGCGCCGCTTCGCGCGATGCTCGCCGGGTCGATCGCCATCGCCACGCCGCCCTCCTCGGCAAGCGGCTCCCAACGCGGTTCCGCCGCGGCGGCCTGTGCGGCCAACGCCGCCATCGCAATCAAAACACCCACGAAAATTCCTCCAATCCCGAAATCCCGACATCGCCCCGCGCATCGCGATAGCGCGGAACAGCGGCTCAGTCGCGCCGGAAAGCGAAGCGGCTCGCCCCACCCGTTTCGACCCCGGCCGGCGGCCGTTGCCAGGGCTCGGGCGCCGCGGCGACGAGGGTCAGCGTCCCCGCCCCTTCCGGAAGCGCGTGCGGCTCGCTTAGGGTCAGCTCGATCTCCCCGCCCGGGATCAGCGCGACGCGCAGCCGCAGCCGTCCCGCCCAGATGCAGGTGACGTCACGGGGGCAGCGGCTGTCCTCGAGCACGGCCAGCGGCCGCACCCTCAGATCTGCCCCTCCTGAGCCTGACGAAGGGCCGCGCCCTGGGCCTGACGAAGGGCCCAGCCGCGCCGTCCCGCCCAGCCGCACTTCGACCTCGTTCGTGGGCCGGGGAGTATCGGCCATCGGCGCTGCGCAGCCCCCGAGCAATCCGAGCACAAGCGAGAAGCCCCTCATTCGTCCACTCCCTCCTCGCCCCAGCCGGTCCGGTGACAGATCGCCGCGAACCCGGTGCGGAGCTGCCCGTTCGGCGCGCGCGCCATCGCTGTGCTCGCCTCGGCCTCGGTGACGTGGCGGATCAGGCTGCCGTCGGCGCGATACTCGATCAGCTCGATGCCGCGCACGGCATTGGTTCGGCAGTTGAACTCCAGGCGGGTCAGGAGCCAGCGCAGGCCCCCCGGCGCGCCCGGCAGGTCGCCGCGGATGCGGAGTTGGACCAGATCGCCCTCGCGCCGGGTCGCGGCCTCGTCGAGGTCGATCCGCGCCCTCGCATCCTCGCCGATGGTCAGCCACTCGCCCTCCACCAAGGCGGGCGGCGGCGCGGCGGCCTGCAGCGCGAAGCCAAGCAGGGCGCCGGCCACGCTCACAGCAGCGCGACCGCCGCGAAGCCGCCGATCAGCACGATCAGGAAGACCGTGCCGACCAGGTTCATCCGCCGCTCGATGAACTGCTGCACCGGGGCGCCGAAGCGTTGGAGGAGGAAGGCGATCAGGAAGAAGCGCGCGCCTCTGGTGATCAGCGCGAGCAGGACGAAGAGCGGGAAGTTGAAGCCGGCGAAGCCGCTGGCGATGGTGACCAGCTTGAACGGGATCGGGGTGAAGCCCTTGATCAGGATGATGGCGACGCCGTAGGTCGCGAAATTCGCCCGGAACTCCTCGGTCATGCCGTAGAACCGCCCCAGCGACTCCCCGATCGCGTCCCACAGGAAATAACCGATCGCATAGCCCAGCATCCCGCCGAGCACCGAAGCGATCGTGCAAATCGCCGCGATCCGATAAGCCTGCGCCGGCCGCGCAAGCATCATCGGCACCAACATCACATCGGGGGGAATCGGAAAAAACGAAGATTCGGCGAATGAGACCAGGGCCATCGAGCGGTCCGCATGGCGGTGCGCGGCCATTCGAAGGGTCCAATCGTACAATTTACGAAACATTGATGGCCCCGGCTGTGGTCGTCGCGCGGGCATAGCTGCGGCCGCGTGGCTGGGCCAGCCCTTGCCGCTCGGCCATTCCTGGGGGGGACGCGGTACCGGGAAAGACTAAACGGCCAAATTGCCGATCGGGCGGATCGACTGCCGGGTCAGGCGCCGCTTGAGTTCGGTCAGCGTCACCCGCTCGAGCGCCGCTTCGCGGTCGGCCGAGGCCACGAGCTGGGCGAGATGGCCGATCACCTGCTTCATCAGGTCGATCGATTGCAGTTGCATCGCGTGGCGGCTCAGCAGGATCGGGTCGGCCGCAAGCGCACCACCCATCTGCTCGAGCTGACGAACGATCGTCTCCAGTTCTTCGGCGATCCGCTGCTCGATAAGGTCTTCCGAGCGCACCGGCGCAACCGTGACCGCCGGCCGGAACAACTCCCGCCGCCCCGCCGCCAGATCCGCCCGGATCTGTGCCTGCAGGAGATCGACAGCCTTCTGGTGGCCATCGGTCTTGGCCGTTTCGAGCAGAGCACGGTTGGAATCATAACCCATTTAGAAATCCCGTTAGGTCCGTGATCTAGCCGTCAACGCGTTTAGATCTGACTTCGATCCGATCTCGGCCCCCGTTAACTACGAATGTTCTATCGCGTTCATCATGTACGCGCGTTTAAGGTGGGACTGCGGGAACCCGCAGGTTGATCGCCCGCCGCGCGCTGCAACGCATTGGCCCGCCGAAGAATCATGATAGGTCGGCCTATGCCCCGCGCCGCGATTCTCGCCCTGACCATCCTCGCCGGCTGCAATCCCGCGAATGTGGACCCGCCGCCCTCGCCATCGACCGCGAACCGGACCGCCCCGGCAGCAGTGCCCCCGGCCCGACCCGAAGCGCATTGCCCGCCGCCCGCGCTGGAGGGAGACTTCGCCGCCATGGGCCAGGTCCCTTGCGTCACGCGCGCCGGCTGGCGGCTGCGCGAATGCACCGCGGGCCTGCTCCGCAAGCCCGACGGCAGCGCGATCGTCACCATCTTCCATCCCGAAGGCCGCAGCCGGGACATTGCATTCGATGCGGCCGGCCGCGCCACCGGCGTCGCAACCGCCGAGCAGGACGGCTCCGACCGGCAGCCCTTCTCCGCCACCCGCCGGGGCGCCGCGACGATCGTCAGGCTGGGCCCGGAACGCTACGAGATCGCCGACTCCTTCGTCCGGCGCCGCTGAACCCGCTTGCCCTCAGGGAGCGAGCGTCGGCGCCGTGTTGATCTCGCCGACGCCTTCCGCTTGGTCCTCGCGCTCCGGCAAGACCTCTTCGTGCAGCGGTAAGGGCAGGCCGATCCAGAAACAGTCGTTGAGATGGTCCTGCCGGGGCCGCCCGCTGTTCGGATGGACGAGGATCGAGAGCGCGCCGTGGTTCAGCATCAGCCAAGGCACGAGCGTGGCGAACAGATCGGGGGCGAATGCGATCTGGAACATCGGCCGGTCGTGCGGCCCGACCGGGCGGTCCCACCAGGTGCCGAGCCGGACCGCGAAACGCTCCCCGACGGCCTCTCGCAAGGCCCGCGCCGCCGCCTGCTCCGCGGCGCCGCTCCAATAGACATGGGCGTGGAAACTCGCGATTTCGCCGACCGCCCTCAAGCCGCCCGCTCCAGCAATTTTTCTTCGCGGGCAAGCCAGGTCGCGAAGCTCGGCCGCCCGAGGATCGCCTCGACATAGGCCTTGACCTTCGGGTGGCGGGCTTCGTCGATCACGACCTTGAGAAGCCGAAGATTGCCGAACGGACTCGCCACCGCGATATCGGCGAGCGTGAGCCGGTCCTCGACCAGAAAGCCGCTCGCCGGGATCACGCTCTCCAGATAGTCGAGCAGTGGCGGCAGTTCCTCGCACTCGGCCTTGGTCGCTATTGCCTCGTCGCCGGGCTGGCCCAGGAACATCGGCGAGACCACGCGATTGAAGAACATCTTGCCGCCGCAGGCGAACAGGATCGTGTCGGCGAACTCGTCATACCAGATCGTCCGCGCCCGCGCCCGGGCCTCGGCCGGGATCAGGGCCGGCTCGGGCTTGATCGCCTCCAGATAGGTGATGATCGCGCTCGAATCCGAGATCCGGAAATCGCCGTCCTGGAAGCCCGGAATCTTGCGAAACGGGCTCGCGGCGAGGAAGTCCGGGTCCTCCGAACCCAGCCCCAAAGGCCGGCTCTCGACCTCGATCCCCTTCTCGGCGGCGAAGGCGAGCACCTTGCGGACGAACGGCGACAGCGACGACCCGAAAACGATCATGACCATGACTCCCGAGGCTAGTTTTTATATGAAACTAACCTACGCCCGCAAAGCCGGACTGGCAATGCGCCCTTCATCGGGCCGGACACCCCGCGAAATGTGCGCTGAGCAGGCGCCGCCACTCCTCCCGGCCGCCGTCGCTGACGCCCATCAGGCGCAGGCGGAAATCGCGATACTCGCTATGGTTGGGGATGCCCCAGGACGCTTCCAGGATATGGCCCTCGGCGGCGTCGAACCAGATCGGGCCGCCGCGGTTCGCGAAAGCCGGGCCGCCCGCCTCGAAGCGCAGCGCACGCCGCCCCTCGTGCACTTCCTCGCGGACGAAGCGAAGCTCCGCCCGGCCAAGATAGCGGAAGAAATTCGGCCCGTCGTCCGGCCAGACCAGCGGCAGGCCGAAGCTCAGATCCGCCCGCCGGTTCGGCCGATATCGCGCGGTGATCGTCAGGCTGGCCAGATCGAAGTCGTAAAGATGCCAGGGCGTGTCCGGCACGGCCAGATGCGCTTCGATCGGCCCGTTCGGCGTCTCGACCCGCGCGCTCATCCGCCGGGCGGCGGCATCGTAGCTCAGCACGCCGAATTCCTCGCGCCCGGCCTCAGGCAGCAGCCGCCCGGCGCCGAGCCGCGTCGCATAACCCCGCTCGAGATCGAGCGTCGCGGTGACATAGGCGGCGTTGGTGCAGCGCGTGCGCATTTTGCTGACCTCGATATGGCTTCGGTCGGCCCGGAACACGTGGATCGTCTCTGCTTCCCCGCCGTCGCGGTCCGAGCGCACATAGGTGTAGATTCGCCCGACGCGATCCTCGCGCGGCGCCTGCGCGGCCGGGGTCGCGCAGCCCGCGAGGCCGCCGAGCACAAGCCCCGCCACGATCCGCCTGCCGTCAATCCAGCGCGCCATGCCGCCCCCTTCCGGTCCGATAGTCAGCGCAGTCGACCGAACACGCAAGCGCCGGTCACCGGATCCGATAATAGTCGGCGAGCCTGTCGAGCGCGAATCCCAGGACCAGCTTGCCGGCGCGCGCGGGCCAGCCCAGCGCCCGCTCTGCATCGCGCATGCCCTCGCCGGCGCAGACCACCCGCCACAGCACGTCGCGAAGGCCGGGGCCGACCGCCTCCACCGCGGCCTCGAACCGGCGCTTGGCGGCGAGCTGGACCAGGGTCGGATGAGGAACTTCGGCGGGGCCGCGCGCATTGCGATCCGGCGGCGCGGCGTCCCAGCGCATGGTCACCCGCGGGTCCAGCGCGGCCCGTTCCCAATCGCCACGCAGGGTCTCGCCCGCGGCGAACTGCCGAGCGCTGACGAGGCCCCGGGAGACCAACCATCCCAGGGGTGATTCCGCCAGGTTCACGGTGACGGTTCGCACCGGGCGCTTGCCCTGGCGCCCGCTCTTTGCCGGAGTGCCGTCGCGCGGAGCGGCACGCTCTACCAACAATCGGCTTCCCATCTCACTCTCCAGCAAAAGCAATTGCGGTCTTGCCATTACGGCTAAGATGTAGGAAACGAGGAAACCGATCCGGTTCGGAGCAAATCGATGATCACGCGCATTCGGGATGTGCGCCGCGCGCGCAGGATGACCCTCCAGGACGTGGCCGACAAATGCCGGCCACCGACCACGCCGCAAACCATCGGGCGGCTCGAGACTGGCACGCGGACGGTGTCCGTCGGCTGGCTCAATCGCATCGCCGACGCGCTCGGCGTCGAAGCGGCCGAGCTCGTCTCCCTCCCCGACCGCGAGGACATCCCGGTCGCGGCGACGCTGGACCATGACGGCGCTCACGCGCCGCGCCGCGAGGGCGTGGTCATCCCGCCCGCGCCGGCGCCAGGTCTCGTCGCGATGACCGTCGCCTCCGGGCTCGGCGATTATCGCAGCGGCGACGAGATCTGGCTGAACCGGATCGAGCCGGCGGACTATGCCGCCGCGCTGAACCGCGACCTACTCGTGCCCCGTCCGGCCGGTCGCTACGTGTTCGGCCGCCTGATCGGCCGCGAAGGCACGCGCATCCAGATTCTGCCACTGGGCGCGGGCGGCAAGCAGCAGGTCTTCGACGACCCGCCATGGGCGGCCGTGGCGATCAGGCTGATCCGGAGCCTTTAAAGCTCCGGGAGGCCACTGCCTAAAGGCTCACCGGACTTGCGAGAGGACGATCTGGTGGGCGCTGACGGGCTCGAACCGCCGACCCTCTCGGTGTAAACGAGATGCTCTACCAACTGAGCTAAGCGCCCGCGCGGCTTCCCTGCCACCGGCGGGCGGATCGGGCAAGAAGCTCAGATCGCGGCGTTGGGCGCCAGCCGCTGCACCGCCCGCAGATAGGCGGTCAGCGCCCGCGCGGCATCGTCGGAGAGGGCGATATAGACCCTTCGCCCATCCTGCGGATCGGCCGAGCGGACGAACAGGCCGCGGTCGGTGAGCGCCTTGATCCAGCGCAGCGCGGTCGTCGCCGGTACCGCCGCCGCGATACACAGGCTGGAGACCGCGACCCGCGTCTCCTCGAGTCGCGCCGCCATCAGGTCGAGCAGCATGTCCCAGGCCGGATCGGCGAACAGCCCTCCGCGAAAGAATTGGTCGCGCAGCCGCCGGGCGCGAATGATCGAGCGGACGAAGGCGGCATCGACGCCCGGCTCCTCCTTGCCGCCGGTCTCCGAGAGGGCTGCCCCCGTGTCCGCCGAGTCGTCTTCTTCCGAAAGTGAGGCCAGGATCGCCGCGATCCGCCCCACATCCTCGGAGAGCTGCTTCATCAGCAGCGGACCGTCGTCGCGGCTGATGTCGTGGAGGCGCTGCGGCGATCGACGACTGGCGAAGGCCACCTCCGCCACTCGCTCGGGCTCGGCGGACTGGCACAGATGCGAGATGTGCCGATCGTGGACCCGCGCCGCGACGAGGTCGGTCAAATCCGATGCGGCCGAAATCACGGCGCGCCGCTGCCCGGCCTTCGCCTCGCGCTGTACCCAGTCCAGCAAAGAGAGGGTCGCGCTCTCCGCGCCCGATCCGTCCAGCTCCACGAGCACGGGTGCGCCGGGCGCGCACGCCTTTCCCCAATCCACTTCCCCTTCGGCCACCAGGGACACGGCGACCCGGCATCCCGCCGCCGCCGCGGTCTCGTCGATCCGGCGAAGGGCGGCCTGACTGTCGGCGATCAGGCAGACCGGCGGGCTGTCTCTATATTCGATCATTGCCAGCGCATCATGCGCCATCTTCCTGCCCATCGCCAAGCATTCCCGTCTGGAGTTCAAAACGGAGATTGCCGGCAATGGAATCCTGTTGAACCATTATCGGGTCCGGAACGGATGAAAGTGGAAGAACAGCGGGCCGCTCATTTATCCGTTCATTCGTCGCGCAGATGGAGCGGACTCCAGCGTCCTACTCCTGCGCAGCGCTGGAAACGGCCGGGCCGATTGGAATTATAGTCCCGTAACTAAACCCGACCTGTCGGACTATTCACTCCATTTCGGATCAAGATCACGCTGCTTGTCACCGACGACCGCACAGCTTGCGGGTCGAGGTTTCAAGCCAGAGACTTGATGATATCTTCCACCATCTTCTTGGCATCGGCGAGCAGCATCATCGTGTTGTCGCGATAGAAGAGCTCGTTATCGACGCCCGCATAGCCGACGCCGCCCATCGAGCGCTTCACGAACAGCACCGTCTTGGCCTTTTCGACGTCGAGCACGGGCATGCCGTAAATGGGGGAGGTTTTGTCCGTCTTCGCCGCGGGGTTGGTGACGTCGTTGGCGCCGATCACGAAGGCGATGTCGGTGCGCGCGAATTCCGAATTGATGTCCTCGAGCTCGAAGACTTCGTCATAGGGTACGTTCGCCTCGGCCAGCAGCACGTTCATATGCCCCGGCATCCGGCCCGCCACCGGATGGATGGCATATTTGACGGTCACGCCCTCATGCTTGAGCAGTTCGCCCATCTCGCGCAGCGCGTGCTGCGCCTGCGCCACCGCCATGCCGTAGCCGGGGACGATGATCACCTGCTCGGCCTGCTTCATCAGGAAGGCGGCGTCCTCCGCCGAACCGCGCTTCCACGGGCGGTCGCTCGCCTCGCCGCCGCCGGCCGCGGCATCGCCGCCGCCGAAGCCGCCGGCGATCACCGAAATGAAGCTGCGGTTCATCGCCTTGCACATGATGTAGCTGAGGATCGCGCCGGAGCTGCCGACCAGCGCCCCGGTGATGATCATCGCGCTGTTCTGCAGCGTGAAGCCCATCGCCGCCGCGGCCCAGCCCGAATAGGAATTCAGCATCGAGACGACCACGGGCATGTCGGCGCCGCCGATCGGGATGATCAGCAGGAAGCCGATCGCGAAGGAGAGGCCCACGATCGTCCAGAACACCCACTGGCTCTGATCCTGGGTGAAATAAGCGGTCAGTCCGACGATCCCGATGAGCGTGCCGAGATTGATCAGATGGCGAAGCGGCAGCATGATCGGCTTGCCCGACATGTTGCCGTTGAGTTTCAGGAAGGCGATCACGCTCCCCGAGAAGGTGATCGCGCCGATCGCCGCGCCGAGCCCCATCTCCACCCGGCTGACCGGATCGATCAGGCCTTCGACGGCGATCCCGAACGCGTCGGGGTTCAGGAAGGCCGCCCCGGCCACCGCCACCGCGGCCAGTCCGACGAGGCTGTGAAAGGCCGCGACCAGCTGCGGCATGGCGGTCATCGCGATCCGCCGCGCGGTGACGAAGCCGATCGTGCCGCCGATCGCGATCGCCACGATGATCTCCCACAAGGCCGTGATCTCGTGCGTCACCAGCGTCGTGCCGACCGCGAGCAGCATGCCGGCCATGCCGAAGCGATTGCCGGTGCGCGACGTTTCCGGGCTCGACAGGCCCCTGAGCGCGACGATGAAGCAGACCCCCGCCACCAGATAGGCGAGCATCACCCAGGCGGGGACTAAAGCGGCGCCATGTCCCATCAGCGCCGCTCCTTCTTCTTGTACATGGCGAGCATTCGCGCGGTCACCGCGAAGCCGCCGAAGATGTTGATGCTGGCCATCACCACGGCGGCGAGGCCGAGCCATTTCGCCGCCGGCACCGCCGCCGCCATCGCCGCGATCAGCGCGCCGACGATGATCACCGAGGAAATCGCATTGGTCACCGACATCAATGGCGTGTGCAGCGCCGGTGTGACCGACCAGACCACAAAATAGCCGACGAAGCAGGCCAGCACGAAGATCGAGAGGATGGTGATGAAGTCCACGTGGCGCTCTCCTCTAGGCCAGGCCCATGCGCGTTTCGAGCAGGCGCAGCAGGCGCTCGTAGCGGTGGCGCCATTTTTGCGTCGGCACGGCATCGCAGGGAATGCGCCGCTCGCGCGCCTCCTCCGCCGTGCGCACCGCCTCGATGCCGTGGCGGGTGACGAGGGCGGAGGTCACGGCCGCCTCGCGCGCGCCGAAATCCGCCTCCCAATAAGAAGCGACGCGGTGCGTCCTGAAGCCGCCGCACAAGATGGCCTGCTCGCGGGCGATATCGCCATAGGAGTTCATCGCCGCATAGACCGAGAGGTCCGGCGCGCGGCTCCAGCCGGTGCCCGGCGCGGTGCTGCAGCCGGCGAGTGCGGCCAGGGCCGCGACGATCAGAAGCCGCTTCACTGCCCACCCCCATGATCGGCGATCCGCGCCGCCAGCGTGTCGAGCGAAGCGCGATAGGCGGCCAGAGCCGCGGCATAAGCCGGCTCGCCGGGCCGGCAGCGGCCGCGCCGGTCGTAGCGCCGCACCGCGTTCCAATCGTTCTCGCCCAGCGCGAGCGGCTGCTCGGCGCGCTTGGCGACGCCGAGCTGGATCAGCTCGCCATGGCGCCCAGTCGCCGCCGCCGTCTCGGCACGGTCCTCGCCACCCGAACAGCCGATCAGCAGTTCGCGCGCCGCATGGCTTCTGAAATTGGCCCGGCGCAACGGCTCGTCTGCGCTCGGCGGGCTTTTCTCCTCGCGGCCGCAACCGGGCGCCAGCAGCATCGCCGCCGAGGCCATTCCAGCCATCGCCCCCGCCGCTCTCATCCCTTCAGCCGCTCGTGCACGACCGCGCCATCCCGCGTCAGCCGGACCCCCTGCACGATCTCGTCATCCTCGGGAAAGACCGGCCGCTTGGCTTCCGCGTCCCAGAAGGCCGACAGGAAATTGAACAAATTGCGGGCGTAGAGCGCCGAGGCGTCGGCGGCGAGCCGGCTCGGCACGTTGCGGTGCCCGACGATCTTCACGCCGTGCCGCTCGACCACTTCGCCGGCCACCGCGCCTTCGGCATTGCCGCCCTGTTCGACCGCGAGATCGACGATCACGCTGCCCGGCCGCATCGACTGCAATTGCGCATCGGAAATCAGCCGCGGCGCCGGCCTGCCGGGGATCAGCGCGGTGGTGATCACGATGTCCTGCTTGGCGAGATGACCCGAGACCAGCTCGGCCTGCGCCGCTTTATATTCGTCGGACATCTCGGTCGCGTAGCCGCCCGCGCCCTCGCCCTCGATCCCGGCGACATTCTCGACGAAGATCGCCTTGGCGCCGAGGCTTTCGATCTGTTCCTTGACCGCCGAGCGCACGTCGGTCGCCGACACCTGTCCGCCCAGCCGCCTTGCCGTGGCGATCGCCTGCAACCCCGCCACGCCAACGCCCATCACGAAGACCCGCGCCGCCGCGATCGTCCCGGCCGCGGTCATCATCATCGGAAAGGCGCGGCCATATTCGCCCGCCGCGTCGAGCACCGCCTTGTAGCCGGCGAGATTGGATTGCGAGGAGAGGATGTCCATCGATTGCGCGCGGGTGATGCGCGGCATCCATTCCATCGCCAGCGCCTCGGCCCCCGCCTTGGCGTACCCCTCGATCCACGCGCCGCGCGTGAACGGGCTGAGCGAGCCGACCAGCCAGGCGCCCCGCTTCATCCCGGCGAGCGTCGCCGCCTCGGGCCCCTGCACGACCAGCACCGCGTCGGCGTCCTTGAGGGCCTCGGCGCGCGAGCCGACGCTGGCGCCCGCCGCCGCGTAATCGGCGTCGGCGATCGTCGCGCCCGTACCCGCGCCCGCCTCGACCGCGACGCTGGCGCCAAGGGCGATATATTTCTTGACCGTTTCCGGGGTCGCGGAGACCCGGCGTTCGCCGGCTTCGCTCTCCTTCAGGACCGCGATTTTCACCCCCGCGGCCCCCTTCTCAGCTCGAAATGACGAAGATGACGATGGCGGCGACGATGACGCTCAGGATCGTGCCCCATTTCATCATCCCCACGAACCGGCCGTAGCTGCTTTCGTGCGCCCTGAGTTCGTTGCGGGCCTCGCCTTCGATCGCCATTCGGATCCTCCTATTCGCTGGCACCCCTAACAAAGGCGCGGGGCGATGGGCAAGGCGCGAAAGCGCCTCGCGCTGCAATCCCTTTCCGACTAGCATGACCCGTAACGACCAAAAGGGGGATAAGCGATGCGGGGGATGAGCGGGATCTGGCGGGCGCTCGATCGGGCGCGAACGATGAACCTCGAGGCCGAAGGAGCATCGCCGCCGGAGCCGGGCCGCGGCGACGTCAGCCGCCGTCGCGTGCTCGCCGCCATCGCCGGCGGCATCGGCCTCGCCGCGCTCCCCTCGTTCCCGGCCGAGGCCCAGGGCCGGCGCGGGATCGCGATCATCGGCGGCGGCCTCGCCGGCCTCGCCGCCCTGGACGAGCTGCGCAACCGCAACATCGAAGCGACGCTCTACGAGGCGCGCGGCGCGGTCGGCGGCCGCACCCGCTCGGTGCAGGGCGTGTTCGCCGAGAATTTCGCCTTCGACGAGGGCGCCCAGCTGGTGAACACCGATCATCTCGATCTGCTCGGCATGATCCGGCGTTACCGGATCCGGATGGTCGATCGCCGCGCTTTCGGGGCGGCCCACGAATTGCAGATCGGCCGCAACGGCGCGGTCGCGGCGGAAGCCCGTCTTGCCACCCGGCTGCGCCGGATCGCCGCCCAGATCACGGCCGATTCGGATCGGCTGGACGCGGATTATGCGAACGTCGCGCGCGAGATCGATCAGCACTCGGTCACCGCCTATCTCGATCGCTACGGGCTTCCGGTGGGCGACGCCCGCGACGCGCTCGAAGCGGCGATCCGCACCGAATATGGCATCGAGCCCGAACAGGCGTCGGCTCTGGAGCTGCTCTTCAACCTGCCGACCATCGACGGTCGCCGGGTGAATCGGATCAGCCTGTCGGACGAGCGCTATCTGATCGCCGGCGGCACCGATCAGGTCGCCAGAGCGCTCGGCGCGGACCATGTGCGCGACATCCGCCTGAACAAGCGCCTCGCCGCGATCGACATCGGCGAGAACAGCGCCCGCCTGACCTTCGCCGACGGCGACACCGAGACCGTCGGCCGGGTCGTGCTCGCCATGCCGGTTTCCATGCTCAAGGAGCTGCGCATCACCGGCGCCCTGCCGCCGCTTTGGCGCTCGATGATCGACGAGGTGAAGCTCGGCCGGAACGAGAAAGTGATCGTCGGCTACGACAATCCGGGCTGGCGGCGCACGTTGGGCTTCGGCGGCGCCTTGTGGGCCAGGCACGGCTTTTCCGCCGCCTGGGACGCGGTCTCGCTGGCCCCGGTCCCCGGCCCCGGGGCGCTTTGCTACTTCCTCGGTGGCGATCAGGTCTCCGAAGCCGCGTCCGTCGAAACCAATGTGCTGGCCGCGCGCTTCCATGCCGCCGCGCGCCGTGCCCTTCCCGGCCTCGGCGCGCCCAACGGCAAGGTCCGCCGCACCCGCTGGGCGGACGATCCGCTGACCCGCGGCTCCTATGTCAGCTTCGCCCCCGGCCAGCTCACCCGCTTCGCCTCGCAATTCGCGGTCGAAGAGGAGGGCAATGTCCGGGTACCGCGGGCCGGCCCGGTGGTCTTCGCCGGCGAATGGATCTCGGACGCCTTCCCCGGCTACATGACCGGCGCCCTGCAGACCGGCCGAATGGCCGCGCAGGCGCTGGCCCAGGAACGCGAGCAGCGGGCGGCGGCCTGACCTCCCCGCTCTTAAGTCCGCCTTTACCCGTTTGCGCTATCCCGACCGTCCCAAAACGAGAGGGGCGAGAATGCGGGCGGATCCGAGCCGTTGCCTATTGCTGATCGACGACGAGCCCGCCCAGCGCCGCTTGGTGACCGCGATCGGCGCGCGCGCCGGCTGGTGGGTGCGCGGCGCCAATGATTTCGACGCGGCCAGGCAGATGCTGGAGGACCCGCAGGAGCCGAAATACGACGCGATCCTGCTCGATCACTGGCTTCCCGGCGAGGAAGGCAGCGCGCTGATCCGCGAGATTCGCGAATTCCGGCCCGAGCTTCCCTTGCTCGTCATCACCGCGGAAAACGACGTCCATGTCGCGGTCGATGCGATGCGCGCCGGGGCCAGCGACTTCATCGTCAAGCCGCTCGCGCCCGATCGCCTGCTCGCCGCGCTCAACACCGCCACCGACCGGCGCAAGTCGTCCGGCGAGCTTCGCCCGCTCTCCGAGAAGATCAGCAAGACGCTGGGCTTCGAAGAGATCGTCGGCTCCGCCCCCAAATTCCGCACCGCGCTCGCGATCGCCGCCAAGGCCGCCCGCGCCCGCGTCTCCGTCCTGATCGAGGGCGAAAGCGGCTCGGGCAAGGAAGTCGTCGCCCAGGCGATCCACGCTGCCAGTCCGCGCGGCAAGAAGCAGCTTCACACCGTCAACTGCGGCGCGATTCCCGAAAACCTCGTCGAATCGGTGCTCTTCGGTCATGAGAAGGGCGCCTTCACCGGTGCCTTCGATCGCCATGTCGGCCGCTTCGAGGATGCCGACGGCGCGACCCTCTTCCTCGACGAAGTCGGCGAACTGCCGCTCGATACGCAGGTCAAGCTGCTGCGCGCGCTCGAGACCGGCGAGATCCAGCGGGTCGGCAGCCGCACCACGCTCACCGTCGACGTCCGGATCATCGCCGCGACCAACCGCCGCCTCGCCGAAGAGGTCGCCGCCGGCCGCTTCCGCGAAGACCTCTATTACCGCCTCAACGTCGTCCACGTGCCGATCCCGCCTTTGCGCGACCGGCAAAGCGACATTCCGGCGCTGGCCCGCCACCTCCTCACCCGGATCGCCGAACAGCCGGGCATGCGCCACCTCTCGATCACCGACGACGGCCTCGCCATCCTGATGTCCTACGGCTGGCCCGGCAATGTCCGCCAGCTGCAGAACGCGCTCTTCCGGGCGGCGGTATTGTGCGACAGCGACGCGCTCACCGCCACCGATTTCCCGCACATCGCCAACGAAGCGACGCTTGGTCGCCGCGCCGACGATTATCACGCCAAGCCGCTCAACGGCGCTTCGGCGAGCGCCGCCTTCGCCCACGGCGCCGGCATCACTTTGTTCGAGCCGGACGGCAATCTGCGTGCGCTCGACGCGATCGAAGCGGACGTCATCCGCCTCGCCATCGGCCATTATCGCGGCCGCATGACGGAGGTGGCGCGCAGATTGGGAATCGGTCGTTCCACCCTCTACCGCAAGCTCGGCGAGCTCGGCATCGGCGACATCGCGGCCTGAACCCGCTACAGGTCCTTCTCCGGACGAGGGGGACTCGCATGGCCGAAGATCAAGCCGCTCCGGCGCGGCCCTCCAGTCTGATCGCCGCAACCGCATATCATGACGGCCACCGAGTCGCCGATATCGCTATCGATGAAGGAGGCGAATGGGCGCGGCGGGAGGGTCATGTCGTCTGGATCGGGCTGCTCGAGCCATCGGACGCAGAGCTTGGCATCGTCCAAAGCCAATTCGGCCTCAACGACCTCGCTATCGAGGACGCCGCGCAAGCCCATCAGCGGCCCAAGCTGCAGCGCTACGGCGACAGCCTGTTCGTCGTCGCCCGCACTGCGGAGATGGTCGATGGCCGCATCGAATTCGGGGAAACCCACCTCTTCATCGGCCGCGGTTATGTCGTCTCGGTGCGTCACGGCCCGTCGGTCACGTACCGAAAGGTGCGCGAGCATTGCGAGGCCTCGCCCGCTCTGCTTCGCCGCGGCGAGACCTACATCCTCCACTCGATCCTCGACTTCATCGTCGACAATTATCTGGCCGTGCTGGAGTGCGTTCAGGCCGAGGCCGAAGAGATCGAGAACGATCTTCTGAAAGAGCGGCTGAGCGGTGATCAGGTCCAGCGCCTCTACATCCTGCGCCGCGATCTCTTACGGCTGCGCTCGGGCGTGCTGCCGCTCGTCGAAGTCTGCCGCCGGCTCGAGCATAGCGAACTCTTTGAAATGGACGCCAAGATGGAGCTGCTCTTCCGCGACGTCACCGATCATGTCCGCTCGGTTCAGGACGAGATCGACGGGCTGCGGGAGATGCTCGCTTTCTGCTTCGAAGCGAGCCTTTTGACCAGCCAGGCGCAGCAGACGATGATCTCCCGCCGCCTTGCCGCCTGGGCGGGCATTCTTGCCGTCCCGACCGCGGTGGCGGGGATCTACGGCATGAATTTCGAGCACATACCGGAGCTCCAATGGGAGCATGGCTATTATGTGGTGGTCGGCGCCATCATCCTCACCTGCTCCTTGCTCTACGCCAGTTTCCGGCGCAGCGGCTGGCTATAGGCGACAACGGCGCACCCCTTCCCCTCGCCGCCATCGCGCTGGTAGAGGCCGGCCATGACGGATTTTACAGACGCAATCGTCCTGATCACGGGCGCAGCCTCCGGCATCGGCGCCGCGGCCGCGTCACGACTGGCGCAGGGCGGTGCGAAAAAACTGATCCTCGCCGACCGCGACGAGGACCGGCTACGCGATTTTGCCTTTTCCCTCCCCTGCGAGCGGCAAATGATCATCGGCGAAGTCGCCGACGAGGGCTTGTGGGCGGAGGCCGACCTCACCGGCCTCACCCATGCGTTCGTCAACGCCGGGATCGGCGCGGGCGGACCGATCGCAGAGCTCAGCTTTGCCGAGTGGCGGCGCGTCTTTTCGGTCAATCTCGACGGCGCCTTTCTCACCCTGCAGGCGGCGATGCGTGCGCTGAAAGCCGGTGGCAAAGGCGGCGCGATCGTCCTCACCGCCTCGGCCGCGGGGCTGAAAGCCGAGCCCGGCATTGCCGCCTACGGTGCCTCCAAGGCGGCGGTGATCCACCTCGCCCGGATCGCGGCCAAGGAAGCCGCGCCGGACGCGATCCGGGTCAACGCGATCGCCCCCGGCGGGGTCGAGACGCCGATCTGGTCGAACCTGCCTTTCTTCGAGGCCCTGATCGCGCAGCACGGCAGCGAGGAGGCGGCCTATCGGGCACTCGCCACGATGGCGACGCCGCTCGGCCGCTACGCCAGGCCGGAGGAAATCGCCGAGCAGGTCGCCTTCCTGCTCTCCGACAAGGCGGCCTACGTCACCGGCGCCTGTTTCGTCAGCGATGGCGGCTATTCGATTTAGGCTGATCCTCACCGCCGCCCTCGCGCTGGCGGCCTGCGAGGCGGAGGAGCAGCCAGCCACCGTCCCTGCCGCCGCGCCCGCATCGGCCTGCGAGCAGCGCGCTTTCGAGGGCGCGCACTTCACACTCTGCCGCTACGATCCGGCCCGGCACACCATCGTCCTGTTCACCGGCCAGCGCAGCTTCGAGGCGCTTGAGGCCGAGCTCGGCTCGCGAACCGCTGGGCTGCGCTTCGCGATGAACGCCGGCATGTATGACGAGGCGGGCGCGCCGATCGGCCTCTTCGTTGTGCAGGGGCGCCAGCGGCGCGCGATCAACCGCCGTCCGGGCGCGGGCAACTTCCACCTGCTTCCCAATGGCGTGTTCGTCGTCGCGGCTGACGGGCGGGCGGCGGTGATGACGAGCGCGGCTTACGACCCTGCCTCCGAGCCGCACTGGGCGACCCAGTCGGGGCCGATGCTGGTCATCGATGGCGCCCTCCACCCGGCGATCGCGCCGAACGGCGAATCGCTCAATATCCGCAACGGTGTCGGCGTCGATGCGGCCGGCATCGCCTGGTTCGCGATCAGCGACGAGCCGGTCTCGTTCGGCCGCTTCGCCCGCCTGTTCCGCGATTCGCTCACCTGCCGCAACGCGCTCTATCTGGACGGCACCGTCTCGAGTCTGTGGGACCGGCCGGCAGGGCGGCGCGATGCCTATTCCCGGCTCGGACCCCTGGTGGCAGTGTTCGACCGCGACAGTAGGAAGGAGGAATGATGCCGTTCCACGGCCAGGTGGTCGAGATCAACCCGCACTGATAAGAGCCGCCGTCTGAGCTGTGCATGAGCGGGACAGCGGCTTCGAGCGGCACCGCTACGGTTGAAATCGCGGTGCCGGAGGCGCTTACGCTTCGGCAGTTCCGATGAAAGCACGATCCGCCCCCTCGACCTCTAGCCGCCTCGCCCGCGCCGCCGCCCCGGCTTGCGCCTTCGCGATGCTGCTCGGCACCTGCTCGTTGCCGAGCCTTCCGCCCGCGTCCGCCGCCCGGGCAGCGGCAGTCGCGCCGGCCCGGATCGACGAGGATGTCGCCGCCTTCTACCGCGCTCGTGAATTCCAGCCTGTCTGGGTTTCGGGACGGACGCTTCGTCCCGAGGCGCGCATTCTGCTGCGAATGACCGGGAACCCGCCCGCGCTCACCGCCGCGATCACAGCGGCTGAGACGGGCGACCCGCAACGCCTCACCCGGGCCGATCTCATGTTGAGCCAGGCCTATGCCGATTACGTCCGGACGCATCACCGCCGGCCTGCCGCGAACGGGATGCGCTACATCGACGGCGGCCTGGCGCCGGAACCACACACCGCGGCCGCGATCCTCACCGACGCCGCCGAAGCGCCGTCGCTCGCCGCCCATCTCGAGGCGGTGGAGAGGATCAACCCCGCCTTCGCGGGCCTCAGCCGCGGCCTGACCCTCTACCGCGCGAAATGGTCGCGCCTCCCGAAGATCACGCTCCCCGCCAATCCGCCAGAACCCCTGCTCCGCCGCCGCCTCGGCGTCGCCCCGACTGGCGATCTCCCCGCCAGGCTGAGCGACTTTCAGCGCGTTCACGGCCTGCCCCGAAGCGGTCGCGCCGATCCGGCGACGCTGGCCGCGCTCAATCGTGGCCCGGCACATTATGAACAGCTGATTCTCGCCAATATCGAGCGCGCCCGTGCCATCCCCGCCCGCCCCGGCGCTCGCTACCTCCTCGTTGACACCGCTTCGGCCCAGCTTTGGACGATCGAGGATGGCCGGATCAGCAGTCGCATGCGCGTGATCGTCGGCAAGAGGTCGATGCAGACTCCGGCCATGGCAGGCCTCATCCGCTATGCGGTGCTCAACCCCTATTGGAACCTGCCCCCCGATCTCATCCGCGAGCGCGCGCGCAAGGGCGCCCGGGGGATCGCCGCCGAGCGGCTGGAGGTACTTTCCGACTGGAGCCCGCGCGCGCGGCGGCTCGATCCGCGCCGGGTCGATTGGCGCGCGGTCGCCGCCGGCCGCCGCCTCGTCAATCTTCGCCAGACCCCCGGCGCCCATAACATGATGGGCCGGGTCAAGTTCATGCTGCCGAACGACCTCGGCATCTATCTGCACGACACTCCGCTTCGCGCCCTCTTCGGCGGCGACCGCCGGCAAAGCTCCGGCTGCGTCCGGCTCGAAGATGCCGCGCGGCTCGAACGCTGGCTGTTCCAGGGACACACTCCCACCGCGAACGGCACCCCCGAGCAGCGTGTCGATCTCCCCGAAGCGGTGCCGGTCTACATCGCCTATTTCACCGTGCTGCCCTCCGAAGACGGGCTCGTCTTCCAGGCCGATCCCTACCGCCGCGACGTCAGGCCGGGGTCAGCGCCGCGTCGCGCAGCCCGCGCCATACGCGCAGCGCCTGCAGCGTCTCGGGCACGTCGTGCACGCGCAGCAGCTGCGCGCCCTGCTCGGCGGCCTTGAGCGCCAGCGCGAGCGATCCCGCCAGCCGCTGATCCGCCGGCGCCTCGCCCGACAATGCGCCGATCGTCCGCTTGCGGCTGGCGCCGAGCATGACCGGGCAGCCGAGCCCATGCAGTAGGGCCAGCCCGTTCATCAGCTGCAGATTGTGCTGCACAGTCTTGCCGAAGCCGAAGCCCGGATCGACGATGATCCGCTCGCGCGCGATCCCCGCCGCCACCGCCGCCGCGATCCGCGCCTCCAGCCAGTCGTAAATCTCGAGCAGTACCGGCCGGTCGTAACGCGGATTGTCCTGCATCGTCTCGGGCTCGCCGCGATGGTGCATCAGCACGACCGGGCAACCGGCCCTGGCCGCGACCTCCGCCGCGCGCGGGTCCCAGGTCAAAGCGGAGACGTCGTTGATCATGCCGGCACCGGCGGCCACCGCCTGCTCCATCACCGCCGCCTTGCGGGTATCGACGCAAACCGCGGTTCCGGAGCTCGCGAGTCGCGCGATCACCGGCAGCACGCGCGCCGCCTCGTCGCCTTCCCAGACGGGCTTGGCCCCCGGGCGGGTCGATTCCCCGCCGACGTCGATCAAGGCGGCGCCCGCCGCGGCCATGCCGTGCCCGGCCTCGATCGCCGCTTCGGGATCTTCATGGAGGCCGCCGTCCGAAAAACTGTCCGGGGTGACGTTCAGAATGCCCACGACCTGCGGCTGATCGAGCCGAATCACCCGCTCGCCGAGATGCAACGGCGCGCGTGGCCCAGTGATCCGCTCCCAGATCGCCCGCCCCGCCTCGTCCAGCCGCGCCTCGATGCCCTCGACCGGGACCAGCTCGGCGCCATCGTCGCCGATCATCTCGACCATCGAAAACCAGAGCAGCCCACCCGCGAGCCGCGCGACCTTGCCGTCATGTCCGAACGGCGCATCAACGAAGCCGGTGGGGCGAAGATAAATCTGTTCCGTCAACACCCACTCCGTTCGCCCTGAGCTTGTCGAAGGGCTTTCTTCTTTTCGGCCTAAGAGAAGGAAAGGGCTTCGACAATGGTCGGGTGCAATTGTCCCCCGGACATTTGCAGCCATGCCCGGGGGGCATGGCGACCCGACCATCAGCCCGAGCGGGGGGGCTAAGTCGCCTGCCCCGCCAGATAAGCCTGCCGCAGCGTATCCAGCGGCGCCAGCCCCCCCTCGCGCTCGACATGCCAGAAGGTCCAGCCGTTGCACGCCGGCGCGCCCTGCACCGCCGCCCCGACCTTGTGGATCGAGCCCTGATGCGCTTCAAACTCGATCGAGCTGTCGGCCAGCACCCGCGCGCTCCAGCGCCGCTTCGCGTCGGTCAGCAGCGTCCCAGGCGCGATCATCCCGGCCTCGACCAAAGCGCCGAACGGCACTTTGGGCTGGGTGGCGCGCGAGGCCATCACCTTCATCGCGCTCTCGTCGAGCGCAAGCGTCGATTCGATCCGCGCCCGGGCGACCCGGACGTAGCGCGTCTCGCGCTCGATCCCGATCCACTCGCGCCCCAGCCGCCGCGCCACCGCCCCCGTGGTCCCGGTCCCGAAAAAGGGATCGAGCACGACGTCGCCCTTGTTCGTGCAGGCGAGCAGCACGCGATAGAGCAGGCTCTCGGGCTTTTGCGTGGGGTGCGCCTTGGCGCCGCCTTCCTTGACCCGCTCGCCGCCGGCGCAGATCGGCAGCAGCCAGTCGGAGCGCATCTGCAATTCGTCGTTCAGCGCCTTCATCGCGCGGTAGTTGAAGGTGTAGCGGCTGTCCTCCGATCGCGACGCCCAGATCAGGGTCTCGTGCGCGTTGGTGAAGCGGGTGCCGCGGAAATTCGGCATCGGATTGCTCTTGCGCCAGACGATATCGTTGAGGATCCAGTAGCCGGCATCCTGCAGCGCCGCGCCGACCCGATAGATATTGTGATAGGAGCCGATCACCCACAGCGTCCCGTTGGGCTTCAAGATCCGCCGCGCTTCCTTGAGCCAGGCGCGGGTGAACTCGTCATAGGCAGCGAAGGTCTCGAACTTGTCCCAATCGTCGTCGACCGCATCGACCCGGCCGCCCTCCGGCCGGAACAGATCGCCGCCGAGCTGAAGATTGTAGGGGGGATCGGCGAAGATCATGTCGATGCAGCCCGCCGGCAGCGCCGCCATCGCCTCGACGCAATCCTGCTGGATGATCTGCCCGAGCGGCAACAGGGGAGCGGGTTCCGTATCTCCCTTCGACCGCAACACCGCGGCCACGCGGCCCATCACGCTCATCTGTGTCTGCCCCCCAGGTCTCTTGGGTCATGCTGAGTCAGCCGGACTCTTCGGTCAAGTCAGACACTTGCCGAACATGGTTAACATCGCGTTGAAGAGCAAAGCGAACGAAGCGAGTCCGCCGCTACATGTTGTGGCGCCACGGCCCGCGGCGACTCAATCTGGAGTGGTGTGGCGCGAAAGACTCAAAGGCCGAGGGAAAGCTGCCGAACCGGCGCGAAGCTCCGCCGGTGGAGCGGCGTCGGGCCCAGTTCGCGCAGCGCCCGCTGGTGCGCCGGGGTCGGATAGCCCTGGTTGGTTTCCCAGCCATAGCCCGGCCAGTCGCGGGCATGACCGGCCATGATCCCGTCCCGCGTCACCTTGGCGACGATCGAGGCGGCGGCGATCGAGCGGCATTTGGTGTCGCCGGCGACGATCGCCAGCGACGGCCGCTCCCATTTCGGGCAGCGATTGCCGTCGACCAGCACCATCGCCGGATCGAGCCCGAGCGCATCGACCGCGCGGCTCATCGCCAGCATCCGCGCCCAATAGATGTTCAAGGCATCGATCTCCTCGACGCTGGCAATGCCGACCCCGATCACCGCGACCTTGTAGAGCCTGGCGCAAATCGCCTCGCGCGTTCTGGCCGGCAGCGCCTTGCTGTCGTCGATCCCGCGCGGAAAGCGATTGCGATCGAGGACGACCGCGGCCGCCACGACCGGTCCGGCGAGCGGCGCACATCCAGCCTCGTCCACTCCGGCAACCGGATCGGGATGAACCTTCTCGAGCTTGAAACAGGGCCGGCCCATGGCGCCAGCCTAGGAATCAGGGCCCCGTCATTCCAGCAAAAGCTGGAATCCCCGTTCCATTCCTGTGGATAGTTCGGCCCCGAGCCTAATCGTTGTCCCGCTCGCCCCACTGGAAATCGGTGACGAATTGCTGCCCCAGCGGGCCGTTGCCCTGGCCCAGGCCCGGCGCCTCCAGGATGGCGATCCTGACGAAGCTGATCGCCTGCTCGAACGCCTTTTCGATGCCGAAGCCCTTGCCGAGCCCGGTCGCCAGCGCGGTGGCGAGGGTGCAGCCGGTGCCGTGGGTGTCGTCGGTGTCGAACCTCTTGCCCTCGAGTCGCCGGATCTCGCCATTGGGTCCGAGCAAGCGGTCGACGATATAATAGCCTTCCGCATGGCCGCCCTTGGCGAGCAGGTGGCAGCCAAAAGCGAGCACCGCCTCCTCACCGCCCAGCGCCTCCAGCTCCGGAATGTTCGGGGTCACCACCGAGGCGATCCGCATCAGCCGCTCGAATGCGGCGATGGTGCCTTCGTCGGCGAGCACCGAGCCCGAGGTCGCGACCATCACCGGATCGAAGACGATCGGCACCGCCATCTCCTCGAGCCGCGCCGCAACCGCATGGGCGGTCTCGGCCGAGCCGATCATGCCGATCTTGACCGCATCGACGCCAATATCGCCGACCACGGAATCGATCTGGGCGAGGACCATCTCGGCCGGGATCGGCAGCACCGCCTGTACGCCCAGTGTGTTCTGCGCGGTGATCGCCGTGATCGCGGTCATCGCGTGGCCGCCGAGCATGGTGACGGTCTTGATGTCGGCCTGAATGCCCGCGCCGCCGCCGCTATCCGACCCGGCGATGATCAGGATTCGGGGTATCGTCATCGCTTGAAGCGGCGCTCCGTCGAAGCCGGGCTCTTCGCCAGCGCGGCGCCGGTGCGCATCGGTCGCTCCAAAAGGTCACCGCCGCAATTAGGGCAAATTTCATCCAACTTGTCGGTGCACGCATCGCAAAAGGTACATTCGAAGGAGCAGATGAAGGCGCCGTGCCGGTCCGCCGGCAGGTCGCGGCCGCAACGTTCGCAATCGGGGCGCATCTCCAGTCCCATCAGGCCGCCTTCACCGCTTCGCAAATCCGGTCGACCACCTCGGCGACTAGGGCATCGTTCTCGCCCTCCGCCATCACCCGGATCAACGGCTCGGTGCCGGATTTGCGGATCACCAGCCGTCCGCCCGCGCCGAGCCGCGCCTCGCCCGCGGCGATCGCGGTCTTGACGCTGTCGGCTTCGAGCGGAGCGCCGCCGTTGAAGCGCACGCTCTTGAGCACTTGCGGGAGCGGCTCGAACAGGTTCAGCAGCTCGCTCGCCGGACGGTCCGACGCGGCGAGCTCGGCAAGCACCTGCAGCCCCGCGACCAGGCCGTCGCCGGTGGTGCCGTAATCCGACAGGATGATGTGACCGGATTGCTCGCCGCCGACATTATAGCCCTTGGCCCGCATCGCTTCGAGCACATAGCGGTCGCCGACCTGGGTGCGTTCGAGCTTCAGCCCCTGCCCCTCCAGATACCGTTCGAGGCCCAAATTGGACATCACCGTGGAGACGATGCCGCGGCCGCGAAGCAGCTTCTTGCGCTGCCAGGACGAGGCGATCAGCGCCATCAGCTGGTCGCCGTCCACCGTCTCGCCCTTTTCATCGACCACGATCAGCCGGTCGGCGTCGCCGTCGAGCGCGAGCCCGATATCGGCACCGGTCTCGAGCACGGTCTGCTTGACCAGGCTGGTGTCGGTCGAGCCGCAGCCCTCGTTGATGTTGAGGCCGTTGGGCGAGACGCCGATCGCGATCACCTGGGCGCCGAGCTCCCACAGCGCCGAGGGGGCGACCTCGTAAGCGGCGCCGTTCGCACAATCGACCACCACCTTCAGCCCGTCGAGGCGAAGATGCTTGGGAAAGGTCAGCTTGGCCGCGTGAATGTAGCGCCCGCGCGCATCCTCGATCCTCCGGGCCCGGCCGATCTGCTCGGCCGGCGCCAGCTTCGGTTCGCCGTCGAGCAGTTTCTCGATCGCCATCTCGTCCTTGTCCGACAGCTTGAAGCCGTCCGGCCCGAACAATTTGATGCCGTTGTCGACGAACTTGTTGTGGCTGGCCGAGATCATCACGCCCAGATCCGCGCGCATCGAATGGGTCAGCATGGCAACCGCCGGAGTCGGCACCGGGCCGACCATCACCACGTCCATGCCGACGCTGGTGAAGCCCGAAATGAGGGCGGTTTCCATCATATAGCCGGACAGCCTCGTGTCCTTGCCGATCACCACGCGGTGGCGATGATCGCCGCGCAGGAAGTGCGCGCCGGCGGCCTGGCCGACGCGCTGCGCCATCGCCGCGGTCATATAGGCCTGGTTGGTTCGCCCCCGGATCCCGTCCGTGCCGAAGAATTTACGCGTCATCGCCATTGAGCCCCGAATTTCCTTGCCGTCCCCGGCACGCGCACCGATTAGGGGCGTGATAGCGCCTAAGGCAAGGAAGGGCGACGCTTTTGACCCTCTCGCAACCGACCCGCATCCTGCTTGCCCTGGTTCTCGGTCTCGGCGCGGGGATCGCGGCGGTCGCCGCCAATGGCGGCTGGGTCGAACGGAGCATCGCGCTCGCCGAGCCGGTCGGCCAGGTCTGGCTGAACGCCCTGCAGATGACGATCGTGCCGCTGGTCGTCGCCTTGCTCGTCACCGGCATCGCCGCCTCGGCCGAAGCCGCCCGCGCCAGCAAGCTCGCGACCAGGGCGCTGGTCCTCTTCGTCGTCCTGCTGTGGACCTCGGCGGTGGCGGCGGCGCTGCTCACCCCGCTCTTCCTCAATCTCTTCCCTCTGCCCGCCGAGGCCGCCAACGCGTTGCGCGAGGCGCTGACCGGCACCGCCCCGGTCGGCGAAGCGCCGAGCTTCAGCGATTTCATCCGCTCGATCGTCCCGACCAACCCGGTGGCGGCGGCGTCGGAGACCGCGATCCTGCCGCTGATCGTCTTCGTCGTGGTCTTCGGCTTCGCGCTGACCCGGATCCCGGAGGCGCAGCGCAGGCTTCTCACCGGCTTCTTCCAGGTGGTCGCCGATACCATGTTGGTGGTGATCGGCTGGGTGTTGTGGATCGCACCGATCGGCGTCTTCGCGCTGGCTTATGTGGTCGGCGCCCGCGCCGGCGGGGCCGCGTTCGGCGCTTTGCTCCACTACGTTCTCATCGTCACCTCGGTCGGGATCGTGATCTGGCTTTCCGCCTGGCCGGTGGCGCTGATCGGGGCGCGGATCTCGCCGCTGCGCTTCACCCGCGCCATCGCCTCCAGCCAGGCGCTCGCTTTCTCCACCCAATCCTCGCTCGCCTGCCTGCCCGCGATGCTGCGCGCCGCGGGCAAGCTCGACGTGCCGGTCGCGGCCTCGGGCGTGGTCCTCCCGATGGCGGTGGCGATCTTCCGGATGACCGGCCCGGCGATGAACCTCGCGGTCGCGATCTACATCGCTTATTGGTTCGGTTACGAGCTGACCTGGGCCCATTATGCGCTCGGCATCGCCGCCGCGGCGACGACGACGATGGGCGCGGTCGGAATTCCGGGCCAGGCCAGCTTCGTCACCTCGATCGCGCCGATCTGCCTCGCCATGGGCCTGCCGATCGAGCCGCTCGCTTTGCTGATCGCGGTCGAAGTGGTGCCCGATCTCGTCCGCACGCTCGGCAATGTCAGCATGGATGTCGCCGCCACCGCCACGGTCGCCAAGCGCTCGGGCTTCGAGGCGGACGAGGCGCAAAGCGAAGAAGATCAGCTTCTGAGGAGAGGCACATGAAATATCGCACGCTCGGTCAGGGCCTCCAGGTCTCCGCGATCGGCATCGGCTGCATGCCGATGGTCCGCGGCGGCAACATCACCTACGGCCACGCCAGCGACGACGAGTCGATCGCCACCATCCACCGCGCGATCGATCTCGGCATCACGTTCTTCGACACCGCCGAAATGTACGGCCCGTTCGCCAATGAGGAATTGGTCGGCGAGGCGATCAGGGGCAAGCGCGAGGGCCTCGTCATCGCCACCAAATTCGCGCTGCGCTGGGACGGGAGCAACCCGGTCGGGCTCGACGGCAGCCCCGAAAATGCCCGCCGCGCCTGCGAAGGCTCGCTGAAGCGGCTCGGCATCGACGCGATCGACCTCTTCTACCAGCACCGGGTCGATCCCTCGGTCCCGATCGAAGAGACGATCGGCGGCATGGCCGCATTGGTCCAGGAAGGAAAGGTCCGCCACATCGCCCTGTCCGAGGCGGGCCCCGAGACGATCCGCCGCGCCGCCGCGGTCCATCCGATCGCGGCGCTGCAAAGCGAATATTCGCTCTGGGAACGCGACGTCGAGGACGAGATCGTCCCGCTGTGCCGCGAGCTCGGCATCGGCTTCGTACCCTATAGCCCGCTCGGCCGCGGCTTCCTCGCCGGCAATATCCGGAGCAAGGCCGATCTCCCGGCCGACGATTGGCGGCACAACGATCCGCGCTATTCGGACGAGAATTTCGGCGCGAACCTCAAGATCGTCGACGCGATCCGGGCCGTCGCCGATCGCCACGGCGTCAGCCTCGCCCAGATCGCATTGGCCTGGCTGCTCGCCCAGGGGGACGAAATCGTTCCCATCCCCGGGGTCAAGCGCCGCTTGACCCTCGAAGACAGTGCCGGCGCGGTGGATGTCGAACTAAGCGAAGAGGATCTCGCCGCGCTGGAGGCCGCGCGTCAGGCCGCGGGCGACCGCTACAACGCTGCCGGGATGGCGCGCGTGAAGCTTTAGCAACGCCTTCAGGGCTGGGGCGTTCTCCTCACGAAGGAGCCTTCCATGCCCAAAGTCCTGATTCTCTATTATTCGTCCTACGGCCATGTCGAGCAGATGCCGAGGCCGTCGCCGATGGCGCGCGCCAGGCCGGCGCCGAGGTTACGATCCGCCGCGTGCCCGAGCTGGTCCCCGAGGAAGCCGCGCGCAATTCCGGCTACAAGATGGACCAGCCGGCGCAAATCGCGACCGTCGGCGAACTGACCGCTTATGACGCGATCGTCATCGGGGTCGGTACGCGCTACGGCCGCATGGCCTCGCAAATGGCCAATTTCCTCGATCAGACCGGCTCGCTCTGGGCCAAGGGCGCCCTGAACGGCAAGGTCGGCTCCGCCTTCACCTCGACCGCGACCCAGCATGGCGGCCAGGAGACGACGCTGATGGCGATCCACACCAATCTCATGCATCTCGGCCTTGTCTGCGTCGGCCTGCCCTACAGCTTCGCCGGGCAGATGCGCCTCGACGAGGTCACCGGCGGCAGCCCCTATGGCGCCTCGACCATCGCCGGCGGCGACGGCGCGCGCCAGCCGACCGAGAACGAATTGGCCGGCGCCCGCTTCCAGGGCCGCCACGTCGCCGAAATCGCCGCCCGCCTGTTCCCCACGACGGACCGCGACTCGGCCGACACCGGCGCCGAACCGGACGTCGAAGCCGAAGACGAGCTCGACGCGGCCTTCACCCTCGGGGACTGAGCAGGTCGCCCAGCGGGGAGACCAGCGGCGCGTGGTAGGAGGTGACCAGCGCCCACAGGACAAGGCCGCCGATCAGGGCGATCACGCCCGGCACCGTATCGCGCCAGCGCACCCGCCCTGCCAGCGCCGCGCCGAACGGCACGAACGAGGTCCGCGCCTGCCAGTCGCGCCAGGGCTGGCCGAGCAGCCGCGCCTTCTTGCGGTCCTGGCCGATCGATCCGGCGAGCGCGAGCACGAGAATGCCGCCGGCGACGATCAGGTTGCGGGCGCTCCCGGACAGGCTGAGATGGACCAGGGCCCAAAGCATGAAGCTCCAGTTCATCGGATGGCGAGTGATCGCGAACACGCCCTTGGGCGGCGCAATTTCGCGCGGCTTGGCGCCCGGCTGCGGAAAGGCCGGATTGCCGATCAGCGACCCGGCCAGCAGGATGCTCGCGACCAGCATCAGCGCCGAAGCAACGGTCCACCACCACAAAGGCGCGACCCAGAGCGGCGGCGTGGCGCCCGGCTCCGGCCAGGCCCAGATCATCCAGCCGAGCGTCGCGATCGCGATCAGCGAATAGAGGCCGGCAAAGCCGCGCTCGCCGAGCCGCGCGACCAGCGGCGCGCGCAAGGGATGGGACAACAGCAGATGCGTGCCGACGAAGGCGGCGGTCGCCAGCGCGAGGCCGACGGCCGGCGTCACCGTGGTTCGTAAGCGTGCGGGAGCGCGCCCTCCTGGGGCTGGCGATAGCGTTCGCGCAGCCGCGTCTGGCGGTTGGTCAAATCCTGCCGCACGCCGTCGATCCAGACCGCCTCGACGCCGGTGGAAAGCTCGAGCGGATCGCCATCCCAGATCACGACGTCGGCGCGCCGCCCGGGCCTCAGCGAGCCGATCTCGCCGCCGAGCCCGACCGCTTCGGCCGGCCCGGAGCTGATCGCCGCGAAGGCCTGGCTCCAGCTGAGCCCAGTGTGGCCGGGCACCCGCCCGATGCCGACGAGATTGCCGGCATATTGGCTGAGCAACCGCACCTGGCGCGCCTCGTCGTCGTTGATCATGCCGAGCGCGACCTGGACGCCCGCTTCGCGCATCCGGCCGACATTGGACTGGGTGGCGGCGAGTTGCTCGAAGGTCGCGGGCAGATCGTTGAGCGCATTGGCGATCACCGGCACCCGCGCCGCCGCGATCTGATCGGCCACGCGCCAGCCCTCGGTCGCCCCGACCAGCACGATCCTGAGGTTGGCGAACTCGCGCTTCAGCGCCAGCACCTGGAGGATATCGCTCGCCCGCTCGACATGGACGAGCAGCAATTGCCGCCCCTGCAGCACCGGCACGAGAGCCGCCGCGTCGAAGCGGGTGAGCAACACGTCGTCGGACCGTTGCGTGCCCGCGCCGATATAGGGATTTTCGGCCAGATCCTCGGGCGGCGCGGCGCCTTGCGGACGCCCCCGCCCGCCGCCGCCGATCGGCAGCCGCAGGTCGCGCGCCTCGCGCAAGGCGTTGCGCAGCAGCACGTGCGCGGCGGCGCGGCTGCCGCCGGCGTCGGCGGCGCCGTCCTCGCCAAGCTCGATATATTGAAAAGCCCGGGCGCGTGTGATCGGGTTCATGTCGCCACCCAGATCGATGACCGCGCCCTGGCCGGCGAAGATGCTCCGCGCGGTCGCGGGCGAGACCACCGCCCGGGTCACCCCGGCGGCGCGGCTGACCGCGATCGAAGAGGATTGCGGATTGATCGCCGGGACGACGTCGATCGCCGCGCTGAACGGCGAAGTCGCAGCCTGGATGTCGTTGCTCGGATCGACCGCGTCGACCTCGACCAGGCCGATCCGCGAGAAACCGGCGACGATCCCCGGCGTCACCCATTTGCCGCGCGCGTCGATCACCTGCGCCCCCGCCGGCACCGCGACATTGGCCCCGGCCGCGACCACCCGGCCGTCGCGCACGACGACGGTGCCGCCGTCGATCGGCTCGGTGCCGTCGCCGATCACCACCCGGCCGCCGGTGATCGCCACGGTCTGGGCGGAGGCAGGGACGGCGCCGAACAAGGCGATCCCCGCCAAGAGGAGACGAAATGACCTCATTTCACGTCTCCCTCGCCGGGTTGGCCGAGCTCGAAATCGCTGACCGGCCGCCGCCTCGGATCGTTCATGTCGTAGAGCAGGGCGCCGTCGAGCCAGACCTGCTGCGGCCGCGTATAGACGCTCATGGGATTGCCGTTCCACAGCACCACGTCGGCGCGCTTGCCCACGCGAAGGCTTCCCGTTTCCTCCTGGATGCCGAGCGCGGTGGCGGGGTTGATCGCGAGCCAGCGCCAGGCGACCTCGTCCGAAATCTGGATGCCCATGCGACGGCCGTCGGCGACCGCCTTGGCCGCCTCCTGGTTGAGCCGCTGAATGCCGTTGGCGTCGTCCGAATGCACGATCGCGCAGGCACCGGCCTGGTGAACCAGCGGGACGTTCTCGTTGATCGCGTCATAGGCTTCCATCTTGAAGCCCCACCAATCGGACCACATCGCCGCGCAGGTGCCGTTCGCGCGGAGCAGATCGCCGATCTTGTAGGCCTCCACCGCATGGTGGAAGGTCGAGATGCGGAAGCCGAACTCGCGCGCCATATCGAGCATGATCGCCATCTCGTCGGCGCGATAGCAATGGTTGTGGATCAGGATCTGGCCGTCCATCGCCTCGACCAGCGTGTCGAGCGCCATGTCGCGCGCGGTATTGGGATCGCGGCGGCGGCGCTCGCGATATTCGACGGCGCGCTGCCACGTCGCGCGCATCAGGGCGACATTGCCCATCCGCGTGCCGGGCATCTGATTGCGACTGCCGTAGACCCGCTTCGGATTCTCACCGCAGGCGAGCTTCAATCCCCGCGGCGCGCCCGGAAAGCGCATCCCCTGCACGGTCCGCGCCGGCACGTTGCGCAAGGTCACGCCGCGCCCGCCGAACAGATTGGCCGAGCCCGGCAGGATCTGCAGCGTGGTGATGCCGCCATTGGCGAGCGCGCGGCTGAAGCCCGGGTCGTGCGGCCAGACGCTATGCTCGGCCCAGACCTCGGGGCGCACCGGCGAGGTGATCTCGTTGCCGTCGCTATGCGCGTCGACGCCCGGGCTCGGATAGTCGCCCAGGTGGCTGTGGACGTCGATCACGCCCGGCGTAACCCAACGGCCCTGCCCGTCGATCCGGGTCGCGCCCTCGGGGATCGGCGTGTCGGGCCCGCCGACCGCCTGGATGCGGCCCTCGGCGAGCACGATCGTGCCATTCTCGATCCGCCCGCCCTCGCCGTCGAAGATGGTGGCGTTGGTGATCGCCGTCGGCACGCTCGGATAGGGCCGGTAGGTCGAGGGGTAAGGGTCGGCGGACGCGGCCCGCTGCGGCGGCGGAGTCCCCTCCGCCGCCGGCCTCACATCCTGCACGCCCTGATTGGCGCAACCGAAGAGCAGAGCCGCGGCACCGAGCGCCGCAACCTGCGCCCGCATCAGCGACCGCCCTCGGGCGCGGGGTGCATCCCCGGCGCCTGCGGTTCGGCGAGTTCGGCCTGTCCGGCGAGCTTTCCGTCGTCGGCATCACGAAGCGTATCGAGGTGCATCCAACGCTTCACGATCGGCGAGATCGCCAGCACCGCCAGGCCGACGCCGATGCTGACCCAACCGAACATCTCATAGACGTCGAGCAGGCCCTGCTTGCTCATCTCGCCATCATGGCCGCCGGTTGCCTCGCCGATCTTGCCGGCGACGAAATTGCCTACGGCCGTCATGTAGAACCACGCGCCCATGATGAGCGAGGCAAGGAAGGTAGGCGCCATGCGGTTCATCGCCGACAGGCCGACCGGGGACAGGCAGAGTTCCGCCATCGTCGCGACCAGATAATAAGCGAAGACGAGGATAACCGGCGTCATCGCAGCGACGCCATAGGCCTCCGCGCCCCACACGAGGACCATGTTGGCCAGTCCCATTTGAATGAGCGCGAGGCTGAACTTGGCCGGGGCCGAAGGCTCTCGACCGCTCCTGGCAAGCCATAGCCACAAGGCTGCGAACGCCGGCGCGATCAATATGATGATGATCGGATTGATCGACTGGAAGATACCCGCGGGCACCCCGCTGCGATCGACGAAGCGGTCGGTGAAGAGATTCATCGACCCGCCCGCCTGCTCGAACAGGCCCCAGAACAATGGGTTGAGCGCAATCAGGAAAAGAATGGCGTAAATGCGATCCCTCGCATGATCCTCACGCCGGAATTTTTCGACACCGAGCCCCAGGAGAACGGCAACCAGCCCCGACAGCACGATCAGATTCGCGACCGACAGGCCTCCCATGCTCGGGTTGGAGGTGGGCCAGGCCAGGATGTCGGAAAGCGGCTGGAACAGCATGAGCGCCATGCCGCCGAAGATAAGCCCCTTAGTGTCGCCGGGCGCCGCCCCCATTGAGCCATAAGGAAGCTGCAACGCCGCGACCGCCGCGACATAACCCAGCAGAAGAACGCCCGAAACCATCAGCAGGGTCTGGATCACGTCCTGATACTGGACCAGTGCCCAGATCACGGCCACCGCGGCGAAGCCAACGGCGTAGAGCGTCCATTCGCGCGTCCGCGAGAGTGGCCCCGGCGCCTCGCCCGCGCCCCTCAGCGCCTTGGTGCCAAGCACGAACACCACCAGCCCCGCGAGCATCCCGATACCGGCAAGGCCAAAGCCCCATCCCCAACCATAATCGGGATGCTGACCGAGATAGGCGACCAGGATCGTTCCGACCGCCGCACCGAGATTAATTCCCATGTAGAAGATCGTGTAGGCGCCATCACGGCGGATGTCGGTGAGATTGTAGAGCTGACCGACCATCACCGAGATATTGGCCTTGAGGAAACCGGAGCCGACGATGATGAAAGCGAGCGCCGCCCAGAACACATTGATCGTCGGATCGTCCTGTCCGCCAACCCCCTCCACCGCCATCAGGCTGTGGCCAAGGGCCAGCAAAATGCCGCCGAACAGCACCGCCTTGCGCTGACCCAGATAGCGGTCGGCGATATAGCCGCCGAGCACCGGGGTGATGTAAACGAGGCTGGTATAAGCACCGTAGATCAACGTCGATTTGGAATCGCTGAACAGCCAATGCTGAGTCAGATAGAAGATCAGGATGGCGCGCATGCCGTAATAGGAGAAGCGCTCCCACATCTCGGCGAAGAACAGCATGTAGAGGCCCTTGGGATGGCCCGCGAACTCAGGATCGCGCTGGAGCGCCACCTTCGCGCCGATCGCGAGGAACACGGCCAGCGTCAGCAACGCGATTGCCGCGATCCAGTCCTGCTCGGCCCACAGGCCAATCGGTTTGAGGTTCACGCCCACTTCCTCCCGGATTATCGGCTCGCGCGGTCGCGGCCCTTTGTTGCGGCGGCACGATAACGCCTTGGACAGGCTTGTGAAGCAGGATTGTGGCCGGGTCTAACCCCTGTTAGCGCTTCGTCGATGCTCAATGACCGTTCGTCGATCCGCGCGTTGCTGGAAACCCGCCGCTCCGCCCGCCCCCGCGATCTCGTCGCGCCCGGCCCCTCGCCGGACGAGCTGGAGCGGATCCTGGCCGCGGCGATGCGCACCCCCGATCATGGCAAGCTCCATCCCTGGCGCTTCGTCCGGGTCCCGACCGACAAGCGCGCCGATTTCGCCGCCTTGCTCCAGCGCGCCTATCGACAGGGCAACCCGGCACCGGGACGCCTGGAGATCGAGGCGAGCGAGCGTTTCGCCCATCAGGCGCCCGAGCTGATCGTCGTCCTCTCCTCGCCCCTCCCCGGCCACAAGATTCCGCTCTGGGAACAGGAGCTAAGCTGCGGCGCGGCCTGCATGAACCTGCTGCTCGCCGCCCATGCGCTCGGTTTTGCCGGCGGCTGGGTGACCGGCTGGGCCGCTTATTCGCCGGCCGTGCTGGAAGCCTTCGGCGCGCCACCCGAGCGGATCGCCGGCTTCATCTTCTTGGGGACGCCCGGCGTTGAGCTGGAGGAACGGCCGCGCCCGATACCGTCCGAAATCGTCTCGGAATGGACGCCGCCGGGCGAAATCACCGCTTGACCGCGCCGGTGTATTAGTACACCATCACGGCTATGAACGAAGATCGCCCAGTCTATCTTCGCCTGCGGGACAATATCGCGGCGATGATCCTCGAGGGCCGCGTACATGACGGCGATCCGCTGCCGTCGGTCCGCAGCCTGGCCGCCGATTACGGCGCCAATCCGCTCACCGTCGCCAAGGCCTATCAGACCTTCCAGGACGAAGGGCTGGTCGTGGTCAAGCGCGGCGTCGGCATGTTCGTCGCCCCGCAGGCGGCGGAGCGGCTGCGCGCCACCGAGCGCCAGGATTTCCTGGACAATCGCTGGCCTGGAATCGCCGCGCACATTCGCCGCATCGGCCTTGATGCCGAGGATCTCGTGGAGCGCGCCTTGGCTTAAATGGCCGGATTCCCCGACTCATCGACCAACACGACAAATCCAGCGACCAGCATTGTTGCGCCGTAACGACTGGGTTCATATTCCTTTTCCAACCAGCGGGGCTGGCCGGAAGGATCATGAGATGAAGCCGCTACGTGCATTTTTCGCCACTTTCGCGATGGGCCTCGTCGCTCTGTCCGCGAGCCACCTGATGCTCTCCGGCGAAGCCATTCCCGATCCGCAGCTCGGCCCCATCCCCGCGGGTGTCGCCATCGCTTGAGACGCCGAACACGCCGGCTTGATTCGGCGGCGGTCGTGGCGCACCATCTGCGCGCTATCGGGGGAGGTCTGCATGCGCGCTCTGTTCGCGGCTTCGCTGGGCGCCTTGGCCCTCACCGCCTGCGCGGGCGGCGGCCATTATGGCTACGGCCCGTCGGGCATTCCCTATCTGTGCGGCGACGGTTCGCCGGCCCGGATCGTCTATCGGGGCGGCGGCTATTATCCGCGAGGGAGCGCCCAGCTTCATCATCAGGGCCGCGCGATCGATCTCACCGCCGCCCCGCCCACCTACGGCCTGCGCTACGAATCGAGCGGCGCCGAGCCGGTGCTGATCTGGTCGGCCCGCGGCGAGGAGGCCTGGCTGCACGAGCGCGGCGCCGATCTCGAGGAGCGCGAACTCGCCCACTGCACCCGGGTGCGCGAGCCGGGCGGCCCCGAGGCCGTCATCGCCGATCATCATGGCGAGGGCGGCGACCACCACTGACGACGCCGGCTGTGGCCGATTTGCCGCACCGCCACCCCCGTTCAGCGCCGCGACATTGACTCGGCATTACAAATGGCTGCTTGGCTCCTATCTGGAGCCCCAGGGTAGTGGCTCGGGGCCGGGCGTTCGAGATGAAGCATAACAGGTTCAGGCTGAAGACCGGCGGCGTCGGCGCGCTGCTGCTGCTCTGCGCGGCGTGGAGCGCGCAGGCGCAGGACAATGCGATCGGCCCCGCCCAGCTCAAGGATTTTACCCTCCAGGGCCGCACCACCCAGCCGGCGCGGCCGCAGCCGGAAGCGGCGCCGCCCGTGGTGGTTGCGCCGCCACGGGTCACACCCCGGCCCGCGACCACCGCCCCCACGCGCCCGCAACCGCAAGCCGAAACCCGCCCCGCGCAGCGCGATGCCGCGCCGCCCCCGACGAGCGCCGCCCCAGCTCCCGCGCCCTCGTCACAGCCCGTCGGCGAGCCGGTGCCCCAGCTTCCGGAGCCTGTCGTGCCGGCGCCCCAGGGCGCGCCGACTTCGACGGTCGAGGAGAGCGAGGGCGGCTTCCCCTGGCTGTATTTGCTGCCCATTGGCGCCCTCGCCTTGCTCGGCCTCGCCTTGCTGGCCCGTCGCCGCCGTCGCGAGGAGGAAGGGGAGTTCGTCCCGGTCGTGGCGCCCGCGCCCGCGCTGGCGCCGTTGATCGGCGCGCGCGAAAAAGCGGTCCGCCCCGAGCCCGTCCCCCGCCCCTGGCTGGAGCTTGGCCTGAAGGCCGAGCGGGCGACCGCGACGCTCGACGCGACCGTCGTCCAGTTCGAGCTCGAGATTGCGAACACCGGCAAGGCGGCGGCAAGCAACCTGCGCATCGACGTCAAGATGTTCAACGCCGGCAAGGAGCAGGACAAGGAGATCGGCGCCTTTTTCAAGGTCGCCGGTCGCGAGAGCAGCAAGTGTATCCTGCCCGGCATGGCCGCCGGCACGACGGGCGTGATCCATGCCCAGGTGACGATGAAGCGCGACGACATGCGCGCGGTGCGGCTCGACGAGAAATTGCTGTTCGTGCCGATGATCGCGGTCAACGCGCTCTACGACTGGGGCGACGGCGAGACCGGCCAGACTTCCAAATCCTACGTCGTCGGCCGCGAGCTCGAGCAGCAGAGCGAGAAGATGGGCGCCTTCCGCGTCGACCTCGGCCCCCGCGTCTGGCGCACCATCGGCCAACGCCAGCACAAGCTGGCGCGGCAGGTCTGAGCCTTATGTTCCCCGGCGAAGGCCGGGACCCAGGGCGTCGTCAGACGGCTAATGCTTCCTCGGAAACCGAATAAAGCACGCCGGCTGGGGCCAGCGCTGCCGCCTTCAACCCCATTCCCTCCGGTACCACCTGATCGAGATAGAAGCGCGCTGCCGCCCGCTTCATCTCCGCAAACGCCGGATCCCCCTCATAACCGCCAAGTGCCCCCACCTGCCGCGCCATCAGCCAGCCCGAGACCGCGACCGACAGCATCGTCAGAAATGGATAGGAGGCCGCCAGCCGATCCTCCGGCCCCGCGCCAAGCAAATGCCGCGCAACCTCGTCGCACGCGTCTATCAGGGCGACCAATTCCGCTTCCTGGCCAGCATCCGCACGCGCCGCGTCGAGCAGCCGGACGAGCACCTGCCCGCCCTCCATCGTCAATTTGCGCCCGACCAGATCCGCCGCCTGGATCCCGTTCGTTCCCTCGTAGATCGGCGAGATCCGCGCGTCGCGATAGTGCTGGGCGGCCCCGGTCTCCTCGATATAGCCCATGCCGCCGTGGATTTGCACCGCCAGGCTCGACACCTCGACCCCGACATCGGTGCCATAAGCCTTCACCAGCGGCGTCAGCAGATCGGCCCGCGCTTTCGCGGCGGCATCGCCCCGCTCGCCCCGATCGGACTGCCCCGCGCAATAATAGGTCAGCGCCCGCGCCGCTTGCGTCAGCGCCTTCATCCGCAGCAGCATCCGGCGCACGTCCGGAAACTCGACGATCCGCGCCGGCCGGCCCTCGCGGCTGCCCTGCACCCGCTCGAGCGCATAGCCGACCGCCTGCTGCATCGCCCGCTCGGCGATCGAAACGCCCTGCAGGCCGACATTGAGGCGGGCATTGTTCATCATCGTGAACATCGCCGCCATGCCCTTATTCTCCTCGCCGATCAGCCAGCCGGTCGCCCCGCCTTCGTCGCCATAAGCCATCACGCAGGTCGGTGAGGCGTGGATGCCGAGCTTGTGCTCGATCGAGACGCAACGCAGGTCGTTGCGCGATCCGTCGGGGAGCAACTTCGGCACTAGGAAGAGCGAAATCCCGCGCGTCCCCTGCGGCGCGTCGGGCAACCTCGCCAGGACGAGGTGGACGATATTCTCGGCCAAATCGTGATCGCCATAGGTAATAAAAATCTTCTGGCCGGTGATCCGATAGCTGCCGTCGCTGGCCGGCGCGGCCCGCGTCTTCAGCGCGCCGACGTCGGAGCCCGCCTGCGATTCGGTGAGGTTCATCGTGCCCGTCCATTCGCCGCTGATCAGCCGGGGCAGCCAGGCCTCCTGCAGCTGAGGCGTGCCATGATGCTTCAGCGCCTCGACCGCGCCGGGAGTCAGCATCATGCAGAGCGAGAAGCCCATATTCGCCGAGCCCAGATCCTCCATCACCACCGCCGCCAGCGTCCCCGGCAGGCCCTGCCCGCCAAAGGCTTCCGGCCCGGCCAGCGTCCCCCAGCCGCCTTCGACATAGGCGCGATAGGCCTCGCGAAAGCCGGCAGGCATGGTCACGCCTTCCGGCGACCAGACGGCCCCCACCTCGTCTCCGATCCGATTGAGCGGCGCAAAGGTGCCGGCGGCGAAGGCGCCCGCGCCCTCGACGATCGCCGCGACCAGATCGCGGTCCTCGGTCAGGTCGCCGATGCCGACGATATGATCGAGCAGGAAAAGCTGCTCGGCGACGGGGGGCTTGTAGGTCATGGCCGTCCGATTGTTGCGCGGGTGGAAGCCAAGCTATAGCGCGCGGCGATGAGCGCGCAAAACACCCGCGTCCTGCCCTTCGGCCCGGCGAGCCTCGCCGAGGCGGTACGGCTGATCGGGGCGGGCCAGCCGGTCGCGGTGCCGACCGAGACGGTCTACGGCCTCGCCGCCAATGCCACCGACGGCGAGGCGGTGGCGCGGATCTACGAGGCCAAGGGCAGGCCGAGCTTCAATCCCCTGATCGTCCATGTGAAGGACATGGCGGAAGCCGCTCGAATCGCGGTCTTCGATGAGCGGGCGAAGGAGCTGGCTCAACGACTTTGGCCCGGCCCGCTGACCCTCGTCCTGCCGCTCCGCCCCGAGTCCGGCATCGCCGCCTTGGCCACCGCGGGCCTGCCCAGCATCGCCTTGCGCGCGCCCGCCCACCCGGCGATGCGCGCCCTCCTCGAAGCGGTCGGCAGGCCACTTGCCGCCCCGTCCGCCAACGCCAGCGGCCGGCTCAGCCCGACCCGCGCCGAACATGTCCTGGCCAGCCTCGGCGGCCGCATCCCGCTGATCCTCGACGGCGGCGCAACCGCCCTGGGGCTCGAATCGACAATCGTCGCTTTGACCGGCGGGCCACCGCGCCTGCTCCGCCCGGGCCCGATCGACCTCGGCCTCGCCGTCGAGACGGAGGGCAATATCGAAGCGCCCGGCCAGTTGGAAAGCCACTACGCCCCCGCCAAGCCGCTACGCCTCGACGCGCAAGACGCCGCCCCGGACGAATGGCTGATCGGCTTCGGCGCCGTCCCCGGCGACGCTACGCTCAGCGCAACCGGCGACCTCCTCGAAGCCGCGGCGGCCCTCTTCGAGCGCCTCCACCAAGCCGAAGCGCAACCCCGCCGCGCCATCGCCGTCGCCCCCATTCCGAAGGAAGGCCTCGGCGCCGCGATCAACGACCGCCTCAGCCGCGCCGCCGCGCCGGGAAGCAGATGATCCCGCTCGCGGTCCAGGCTGGGCTTTGGGGCCTGCTGAGCGGCTCGGCTCTTCTCATCGGCGCGCTCGCCGGCTGGTTCGCCCCGCTCTCCCGCCGGACGATCGCGGCTGTCATGGGCTTCGGCGCGGGCGTGCTGATCTCCGCGCTCTCCTTCGATCTGATGGACGAAGCGTGGCGGCGGTCGAGCGAGGCCGGCAGCGGCTTCGCGCCGGTCGCTTACGGCTTCCTGGGCGGGGCGGCGCTGTTCACGCTCTGCAATTTCGCGCTCGGCCTCTGGGGAGCCCGTCATCGCAAGCGCTCTCAAGCGCAGCATCGTGCCGAGGATACCACCCGTCGTGCGAACAATAGCGGTGCGCTCGCGCTCGGCGCGTTGCTCGACGGCATCCCCGAATCCATTGTGATCGGCGTCAGCCTGCTCGAAGGCCGTGGCGTTGGGCTCGTCGCGGTGATCGCGGTCTTTCTGTCCAACTTGCCGGAGGGCCTATCCAGCGCGGCTGGGATGAAAGCGGAGGGCCGCAAAGCCCGCTTCGTCTTCCTGCTCTGGGGCGCCGTCGCGCTGATTGCAGGCCTCTCGGCGTTCTTCGGTTACCTCGCATTCGCCGGAGCGCCACCGGGCCTCATCGCCGCGGTCCAGGCGGTCGCGGCCGGCGCGATCCTCGCCATGATCGTCGACACGATGGTCCCGGAGGCGTTCGAAGGCACGCATGATTTCGCCGGCCTGATCGCCGTGACCGGCTTTCTCACCGCCTTCGCTTTGTCGAAGCTCGCCGTTTAGCCGACCTTGACGCGCAGCCGATCGGCGAAGCTCTTGCGCAATTTCTGCAGCTTGGGCGGGATCACGGCGATGCAATAGGGGTTACGCTGCCCCTCGCCCTCCCAATAATCCTGATGATAGTCCTCGGCCGGCCACCACTCGCTCGCCGGCTCGATGGTCGTAACGATCGGGCCCGGCCAGTTCGCCGACGCGCGCTCGATTCCGCGCCGCGCCGCTTCTTCCTGCGCGGCCGTCGCCGGGAAGATCGCCGAGCGATATTGGGTGCCGACGTCATTGCCCTGGCGATTGAGCTGGGTCGGATCGTGGGTGGCGAAATGCATGTCGAGCAAATCGTCGTAGCTCAGCTGATCGGGATCGAAGGTCACCCGGATCGCCTCGGCATGGCCGGTCGCGCCGCCGCAGACCTCCTTGTAGGTCGGGTTCGGCACATGCCCGCCGATATAGCCGCTTTCCACCATCGATACACCGATCACATCCTTGAAGATCGCTTCGGTGCACCAGAAGCACCCGCCCGCGAGGATTGCCTGTTCTTGCGCCATGATCATCGTCTCCTGCCTTGGCCTGACACCAAGATAGGAAGCCCGAGCCCCGGTTAGAACAGGCGCGGCGGCTCGCGCGGGCCGGACGCGCGCGGCAGCGTGAAACGGAAGACCGCGCCGCCCTCGGGCCGATTGGCGGCCCAGATCTTGCCGCCATGCGCCTCGACGATGGTGCGACTGATCGGCAGGCCGATGCCCATACCGCCGCTCTTGGTGGTCATGAATTCGGAGAACAGGCTGTCGAGATCGGCCGGGTGGATGCCCTCGCCGGTGTCGGTGATCGCGATCTCGACCATGTCGTGATCGACCGCCGCGGTCGAGACGATCACCTCACGGCGTTCGCACCCCTCCAGCGCTTCGACCGCGTTGCGGATCAAATTGATCAGCACCTGCTGGATCTGAACCCGGTCTACCTGGACGAACAGGGCGGCCGGATCGAGCTCGATACGATGGCTGACGCCGCGCAGTTTCTCGTCGACGAAGGCCAGCACGCCGGCATCCTCGATCAGCTGGGCGAGCGGCTCGACCACGATGGAAACCGTCCCCCGGGAGACGAATTCGCGCAATCGCCGGACGATCTCGCCGGCCCGAAGCGCGCCGACCTCCGCCGAAACCAGCGCGTCGGCGAGCTGCGGGTGGCCGATCCCCTCGCGCTCCAGAATCCGCTTCGCGCCGCCGATATAATTGGCGAGCGCGGTCAGCGGCTGGTTGAGCTCATGCGCCAGCGTCGAGGCCATCGCCCCCATCGCGCTCAGCCGCGAGACGTGGACAAGTTCCGCCTGCATCCGGCGGATCTCGGCCTCGGCCCGATTCTGAACGGTCAGGTCCGTCATTGCGCCGACCGCGCGGATCGCCCGCCCCTCCTCATCGCGGATGATGAAGCCGCGATCGACGACGTCGGCATAGGAGCCGTCGTCGCGGCGGAAGCGATAGGTGCCGGTCCAGCGCCGCGCCTCGCCATCGATCGCGGCCTGCAGGCTCGAAATCACCGTCGCCGCGTCGTCCGGATGCACCCGCTCGCGCCACCAGCTGTCCGGCTGCCGCCCGAGCGGTCCGTCTCCGGCGCCGAGCACGGACGCCGCGTTCTCGCTCCAGTCGATATAGGCGTCGGAGAAATCGTGATCCCAAAGCGCATCCCGCGTCGCCTGCCCCGCGAGGCGATAGCGCTCGGCGACGTCGCGCAGCGCGAAATCGGCTTCGCGCTGGTCATGGATATCCTCAGTGATCCCGTACCAGCGCAGGATCGCCCCATCGTCGCCCCGCCGCGGCGTCGCGCGCACCCGGAACAGACGGTAGGCACCAGCCTTCATCCTGAGCCTGCACTCCACCGCGAAGGGTTGCCCGGTCGCCATCGAGATCTGCCATCGGCGATCGACTTCCTCACGGTCTTCGGGGTGGATCGACTTGCCCGCGCTGTCGTCGCCCGGTAGCCCGGTCAGCTCTTCGTAGCGGGCGCTCATGATCAGCCCGGTGCCGTCGGGCTCGACCGTCCAGGCGATCTGGCGGCTCAGCTCGAGCGTATAGCGGTGCAACTCCTCGCTGAGCCGCAGCCGCTCTTCGGCATCGCGCCGCGCCGCTTCGGCACATTTTGCCTCGGTGACGTTCTGGGTGGTGCCGAACCAGCCCGCGATCCGGCCCTCCTCGTCCAGTTCGGGGATCGCTTCGGAGCGGGCGAAGTGCATGGCGCCGTCGGCGAGACGCGCGGTAAATTCGCCGTGGAACGGCGTGCCGCTCCGAACCGCAGCGAGCCATTGGGCGCGAACCGCCTCGCGGGCTTCGCCCTCCGGCACGACATCCAGCCAGCCTTCCCCAAGCGACTCCTCGATCGCAATGCCGGTGACCGCGGCGAAGATCGGGCTCATCACCGTGATCCGGCCCTGCGTGTCCGCCTGCCAGGCGAGTCGGCCGCTGAGTTCGGCCGAGGAGCGATACATGCGCTCGCTGGCGCGTGTCCGTGCCAATTCTTCTTCGAGCCGGCACAATTCCGTTTTCAAGCGGCAGACTTCGTCTTGCGCAGCAGGGCGGCCGTCGCCCGGATCGGCGGGCCGCGCGGGTGCCATTCAGGCGGCTTGATTCGAGGAGGGCTTGATACCCGCCTCCATCGCCAGGGTCAGCGCCTCGGCCAGGCTCGATGCGCCAAGCCGATCCATCATGTTGCCGCGGTGCATCTCCACCGTCCGCAAACTGATGCCGAGCTGCTTGGCGATGTCCTTGTTGGATTGGCCCGCGAGCAGACCTTGCAGGACCTCGCGCTCCCGCGCGGTCAGGATCGCGGCCCGGCCATGGGCCTCCTGCCTGCGGCGGCCGCTCTTCTGACGCTCGCTGAGCAGACGCATGCCCTGATCGAAGCAGGCCAGCAGCGCCTGTTCCGAAAAAGGCTTCTCGATGAAGTCGACCGCGCCGAGCTTCATCGCCCGCACCGCGACCGGCACTTCGCCATGGCCCGTCATCACGATCACGGGCCAGTCGATGTCCCGCTCGGTGAGCGCCGCCATCACGCCAAAGCCGTCCATCTGGGGCATGCGCAGATCGAGCAGGACGCAGCCGGGCTCGAGATCGGGCAGCGCCTCAAGGAAATCCATGCCGCTTGCGAAGGGGTGGGAGCGGATCTCGGCCGCGCCGAGCATGAAGCTCAACGAACGACGGACATCGCGGTCGTCGTCGATCACATAGACGAAAGGTGATTTCAGGTTCTTGTCCTTTCAGGGACTTGAAAGCTTGCTGCCGCCATGGCTCCAGACGCGAAAAATCGCAACAGCGCGGACGACGATCAAGCGCGATTAGCATCAACCGGCATTTTGGCGCAGAACTGCTGGACTGACGGGTCAGCTATACGACATGGCCGCGAGCAGCTTGGGCGGGACAGTCTCGGGTCGCAACTGCTCCATGAGGCACTGGCTCGGCGCCTTGTCGGGCCGCCACCGCAAGAATTTGGTGCCGTGTCGAAAGCGATTGGCGGTGACATGGTCGTAGCGGACTTCCGCGACCAATTCGGGTCGAAGCGGGCACCACTCGCTCGAGCGCTCACCGTTCCAGCGACTCGGACCGCCCGGCGCGTTTCCGGTGAAGCCCGGCGGCGCGACGAGCGCCTCGAGGCGGCGGGTCAACGCCGTCTTCTCCACCGCAGGGATGGCGGAAGTGAAGCCGACATGGTTGAGCCGGCCCGCCTCGTCATAAAGCCCCAGCAATAGCGACCCGACAACCTTCTCTTTCGCGGCATAGCGAAAGCCGCCGACCACGCAGTCCGCCGTGCGCAGGGTCTTCACCTTGAACATGGCCCGCTCGCCCGACCGGTAGGGCTCGTCGAGGCGCTTGGCGACGATGCCGTCGAGATCGCCGCCCGCGCCGGCGAGCCAGCGCGCGGCTTGCTCGGGCTCGCTCGTGCAGGGAGACAGCAAGGGGCCGTCGGATGTGCAGCGTGCCTGAAAGGCCTCGAGCGCGGCCCGGCGCGCGGAGAGGGGCGAGTCGGCCAGCCTCTCGTCGCCTATCGCAAGGCAGTCGAACAGGATCAGCCGGGCGGGGGTGTCGGCGGCAAGCTTGCGCACGCGGCTCTCCGCCGGATGAAGCCGCATCTGCAGCGCCTCGAACGAGAGGCAGCCCTTGATCGGAATGACGAGCTCGCCGTCCAAGGCGAACCGAGTTTCCGGCAGCGCCCGCACCATGGCCTCGATCTCGGGAAAATAGCGCCCCAGCGGCTTCCCCGCCTTCGATTGCAGCATCACTTCATCGCCGTCCCTCAGGGCAATACAGCGGAAGCCATCCCATTTGGGCTCATATTGCCAGCCCGACTCGCCAGGCACCTGCTCGACGAGTTTCGCCTCCATCGGCGGGAAGGGAATAGGCAAATCGAGGCTGATGAATCGGCGCATCGATCAAGAAACGCGAAAGTTTCCAGAAGGACGCACGTTCATCGCGGTTCCGCCACGCTTCGTCGCTCATGGTGAAAAGCCGTTAACGACCCCGGGCGGATAGTTGCGGCGAATGACGGGCGCTCCGCGACGAGCCGAGCCAGAATGCCCGTCAGCTTATTGAGGCGAAACGGTTCCGTTTCTAGGGTTGCAGGGGCGGAACGGGGAAAGGTTGTTCATGTTGTTGTCGCGCAGGCAGGCGATCGGGGGCGGGGCCGCACTGGGTGCGCTCGGTCTGCTCTCATCCCCCGCTTTCGCCGCCGACCGCAACCGCCCGGACCGCCTTTCGGACCTTCGCATCGACGAGCTGGATCCGCCGCGGTCCGCGCGGCCCGTGCCTCCTCAGGCTGCCGCCCAAGCGCGCGTTCCGCTCGATGGCGCGATCAATCCGCGGATGATCGCCCGCGCCCGCGCCGCCTTCGATCGGCACCGCGCTTCGCTGCGCCACATCGACACCGTCGGCATCGCCGATTTCGGCCGCGCCTCGGGCGAGCCGCGTTTCTATCTGCTCGACACCAGTTCCGGCCGGGTCAGCCGCCACTACGTCTCGCACGGCCGCGGCTCGGACCCGGCCCATACCGGCCTCCTCCAGCGCTTCTCGAACACGGTCGGTTCCGAAGCGACCTCGAACGGCGCTTATGTGACCAGCGAATATTATCAGGGCCGCTATGGCCGTTCGATGCGCGTTCGCGGGCTCGATCACAGCAATTCCAACGCCGAGTCGCGGGCGATCGTCGTCCACTCGGCCTGGTATGCCGAGCCCAGCATGCTCGCCAGCAACGACGGCCGCCTGGGCCGCTCGGAGGGTTGCTTCGCCCTTCCTTATTCGAGCCTGCAGGAATGCCTCGCCCGCTTGGGCCCGGGCCGCTTCCTCTACGCCGATCGCCTCGCTTAAGCGTCGACCGCTTCGTCGACATTGACGGGCTGAAGCGCAGTCACGGCGGGTCCGTGAATCACACCGCCGTCCAGCGCGAAACGCGAGCCGTGGCAGGGGCAATCCCAGCTCCGGTCGGTTTCGTTCCAGCCGACCAGGCAGCCCATATGAGGGCAGACCGCCGAGCAGGCCCGGACCCGTCCATCCTCGTCGCGAAAGGCGGCGACATTGTGCCCGTCGACCTTGAGCACCGCGCCCTGCCCCGGCGCCAAAGCGGCATAGTCCTTCGGCTTGGAGGAGAGATAACCGCCGACCAGATGCGCCGCGACTTCGGCATTGCCCTTCGCGAACTCGGCGGCGCCGGCGATCGGCTTGATCCGGGTCGCGTCGAACAGCTTCAGCCAGGGATTGTCCGCGCCTTCGATCAGGTCCGCGATCAGCATCGCCGCGGCGGTGCCGTTGGTGATCCCCCAGGCGTTGAACCCGGTCGCGACGAGATAGCCCGAGCGCAGCGACGACGACCAGCCGACGAACGGCGCCTGGTCGACCGGCCCATAATCCTCATTGGTCCATTTATATTCGGCCGCCACGCCGAAATGCTCGGCGGCGAAGGCCTCCAACTCGGCCATATTCTCGCGGCCCGCATCGGTGTCGCCGGGCTTGTGGTTCATGCCCGCGAAGATCATCCAGCTCTGCCCCTGATCGTCGCGATGGACGCGGAACGAGCGGCGCGGCGTCTCGGCATTGATGAACATGCCCTCGGGGGCACGGCCCGCCTCGACCCGGCCCATGATCACCGGGTCCATGTGCGGATGCGCCTCGGTGTAGAACAGGCCGACCTGGCCGAGCGGCAAATGGGTCGCCATGACGACATGGCGAGCCCGCACCGTTCCCGCGGCGGTGGCGATGCGGTCGGGATCCCAATCGATCACCCGCGAACCTTCGAAGACATGGCAGCCGTCGCCGGGGATCGTCGCCGCCAGGCCCTTCACATAGCGCACCGGATGGAAGCTCGCCTGATCGTCCCAGCGCATCGCCGCCCGGACCGGGAAAGGCAGCCCGGTATCGCCGGTGAGCGAGGCGGGCAGGCCAAGCTGCCTGGCCAGCGCGGCCTCTTCCTCGATCGACGACACCTGCTCCTCGTCCTCGGTAAAGACGAACGCGCTCGCCGTCTCGAGAGCGCAGTCGATGCCGTGGCGTGCGGTGAGTTCGCGGATGATCCGCAGTCCCGTCTCGTTCGCGTCCGCATAGAGGCGGGCGCCGTCCTCGCCGAATTTCCGTTTGATCGTCGTGTAGGTGATATTGTGCTGCGAAGTGACCTTGGCGGTGGACTTGCCGGTGACTTCCTCGCCCACCCGCCTCGCCTCGACGAGCGCGACCTTGAGCCCGCGGTCTTTCAGCATCCGCGCCGTCGTCACCCCGACGATGCCGCCGCCGATCACGGCGACATCGACCTCCAATTCACCGCTCAGGGCCGCGTAGGACGAGGCCGTGGCGGTGGCATTCCAATAGGATTGGTGGCGCGACATCGGAAGGCTCCCGGGCTGAGGTGGACAGCCCGGACAACACTCCCCGCTTTCGCCTGTTCCGGCGAAGCCTCCTGCTAGGCGTCGAGGCGGCTCAGGGCCTGCTTCACCGGCGCGTCGCGGCCATAGATGTCGCCGTAGCGAACGATGTCGCCATCGCTGGTCGCGGCCGCGGTGAAATAGGCGATGAAGACCGGCACCGGCTGCGGGAGCCGCACGGTCTGGGTGCGGCCGCCGGCGATGGTCTGGTCGATCTCGGCGCGGTCCCACTCGCCGCCGGGGGCGAGCAGCAAGGCGGCGAAGGCCCGCACATTCTGGGTGCGGATGCAGCCATGGCTGAACGCGCGCACCGGCCGCCCGAACAGCGACTGGGAGGGCGTGTCGTGCAGATAGATGGCGTGATCGTTCTGCATCTCGATCTTGAGCCGGCCGAGCGCGTTGCGCGGTCCCGGAGCCTGACGAACGGACATCCCGCCGCCGGCGCCGCGGGTAACCTGATAGCCGGCGCCGAAGCGTCCGCCATTTTCGCGGATGATGCTCTGCGGCACATGCCACCACGGGTTCATAGTGACCCCGGTGATCGTCGCATTGAGCTGCGGCGTCGGCGTCCGCCGCGCGCCGACCACGGTGCGGTGACGGGTGGTCACGGCGCCGTCGTCGACCAAAGCGACGGTGAAGGCGGGGACGTTGACGAGGACATGGCGACGGCCGAACTCGCGCGGCAACCAGCGCCAGCGCTCCAAATTCGTACGGATCAGATCGCGGCGGGCGGTGTCCTCCGCCGGGGTATTGGCCAAAGCGCGCTTGAGCCCGGCATATTGGACATGGGTAGGAAGCAGCGAGTCGAGCGCCGGACCGACCCCACCGCCGCCGCGCAGCACCTGCGCCATCAGCCGCTGCTGGCCGGCCGCGTCGAGCCCGCTATAGCTGATGTGCCAATCGACCCGCGCGCGACCGCGCACCGCGCCGCCGCTGAGATCGCTGGCCAGCTTCATGAAGATACGGCTGGCGATCGGCGTGATCGCCGCCTCGTTGCCGCCCTCGATCGCCGTGCGAAGCTCGTCCGGCGAATAAGCGGCGGGGCTCAGCCCCTCCTGCCCGACCGCCTCGACATAGCGCAGCAGCTCCTGCGCGGCGGCGCGATTCCAGGGTGCCGCGACCGCCACCGGAGCAGGGCTCGGGGAGGCTTGGGGCTGGACGCGCTGGAGACCCAGCTGGTCCTGCCCTTGGGGCGCGGAAGCGGCCTGGATGGCGCCCGGCATGGTCGGCGAGGCGAGGATGAGAACGAGGGCGGAGAGGCGGATGGGGCGAGTCATGCGCCCTCTTTACCCGCAGAGAGAGAACTGCGCTAGACTGTTTATTTATTGCGACGAACCGAGGCGGCTCCGCGACGAACGGCAGCGGAAACTCGGCTCATCGCGCTCCTGATTCAGCCTGTCGTGGGATTGCGGTGCACCCAGCCGAAATAGGCGCCGACGACGGTGAGGCCGGCGTGCAGCCAGATGTCGTTGCCGTAGAGCGGCACCAGCCCGAAACCCTCGTCGAGACCCGCGATCAGGCCCATCACCGTCAGCACCGCGTAGATGATCGCGACGCCGCGGGCATAAAGGGTCGCGCCGCCCA
>Ga0190275_10000125_pt1 | contig 85852 bp, 91 predicted proteins | sample Popmic550T_FD_133745 | JGI IMG/M metagenome (GOLD analysis project Ga0190275, IMG submission 133745) | Populus adjacent soil microbial communities from riparian zone of Yellowstone River, Montana, USA - 550 T | ecosystem: Environmental > Terrestrial > Soil > Riparian zone > Trees stand | place...
CCCGCCGCCGCCGGTGAGCTTGTCGTTGCCCTTCCCGCCGTCGAGCGTGTCCTTGCCCGCGTCGCCCTTGAGCGTGTCGTTGCCGGCGTCGCCCTTGAGCTTGTCGTTGCCCTTCCCGCCCAAGAGCTTGTCCTTGCCGCCCGCGCCGAAGAGCTTGTCGTTGCCGTCGCCGCCGAGCAGCCGGTCGTTGCCGTCCTTGCCAGCCTGAGAAACCGACGCGCCGCCGGCGTTCGCGCCGCACGCGTCGCCGTAGAGCGTGTCATTGCCGCCCAGGCCGCTGATCTCATCGTCGCCCCCGAGGCCGCAGATCAGATTCGGGAGCCCATCCCCCGCGAGGACGTCGTCCCCGGCGGTTGCCTCCGGGTTCACGGGATCGGCCGGGCAACCCGTCCGGGGGTCCCGTGGCGCCGCCGCGTCGGACTCATTCGGGCACGCGTCCGAGGAGTCGGAAAGGCCATCGCCATCGGAATCCGTCGGCTCCGCGTCGGCCGGACAGCCAGTCCGCGGATTCCGCGGCGCCGCCGCGTCGGACTCGTCCGGACACGCGTCCGAGGAGTCGGGGAGGCCGTCACCATCGGAATCCGTCGGCTCCGCGTCGGCCGGACAGCCAGTCCGCGGATTCCGCGGCGCCGCCGCGTCAGATTCGTTCGGACACGCATCGGAGGAGTCCGGCACGCCGTCGTCATCGGAATCGGGCGGGATCGTGCTGACCGTGAACTCGTGCCTCGCCGGGGTTTGGTCGACGTTGCCGGCCGGATCGGTGGCACGCACCTCGAAGGAGCGCGGACCATCAGCGATAGCCCCGGGCGTGTGCGGCGACGAGCACGGCGCGAATGCCGCCGCGTCGACTCTGCACTCGAACGAAGACCCCGCCTCGCTGGAGGAGAAATCGAAGGTCGGCGTGTTGTCATCGGTCGTCGCAGGCGGACCCGAGTCGATCGTCGTCTCCGGCGCGGCCGTATCAGCGTCACCGAGCGTCCAAAGCACGGCGTGCTGCACGCCGTCGCTGTCAAGGGCGTAGCCGACGACCTGCCCGGAGGCGTTCACCGCCACCGCCTCGCTGGCGTCGCCGCCGAGCGTGCCGAGGTCGACCATCCCGCCCGCCGCCGTCCACGAGAACGCGTGACTGTCGCCGTCGGCGGTGTGGGCAGTGCCGACGACCTGGCCGGAATCGTTCACCGCCACCGCCTCGCTGTCGTTTCCGCCGAGCGTCCCGAGATCGACCATCCCGCCCGCCGCCGTCCACGAGAACGCGTGACTGTCTTCGTCGCCAGCGGTGGTGGCGAGGCCGACGACCTGGCCGGAATCGTTCACCGCTCCCGCCCGGCTGATGTCGCCGCCGAGCGTGCCGAGGTCGATCATCCCGCCCACCACCGTCCACGAGAACGCGTGGGACGGGGCCCCGAAACCATCTTCGGTGCTGGAGCTGCCGACCACCTGACCCGAACTGTTCACCGCCTCCGCGTCGCTGCGGTCGCCGCCGAGCGTGCCGAGGTCGACCATCCCGCCCGCCGCCGTCCACGTGAACGCGTGGACCGGGGAGTCGGGCCCGAAGGCGGTGCGCGAGAAGCCGACCACCTGGCCGGAGTCGTTCACCGCGTCCCCTCGGCTGAGGTCGCCGTCGCCGAGCGTGCCGAGGTCGACCATCCCGCCCGCCGCCGTCCACGAGAACGCGTGCTGCTCGGCGTTGTCGCCCACCTCCTCCGCAGGGCTGGTGGCCACGCCGACGACCTGGCCAGAGTTGTTCACGGCCATCGCTTCGCTCCCTACGCCACCGAGCGTGCCGAGGTCGACCATCCCTCCCGCCGCCGTCCACGAGAACGCGTGGGACACCTCGTCGCCGGTGCCCTCGTCGGTGTAGGAGAAGCCGACCACCTGGCCGGAATCGTTCACCGCCCGCGGGTCGCTGCCGTCGCCGCCGAGAGTACCGAGGCCGACCACCCCGCCCTCCGCCGTCCACGAGAACGCCTGGTACCCGTCGGGGCCGGTGAGGTCAATGCCGACGACCTGGCCGGAATCGTTCACCGCTCTCGCTTCGTTGCAACTGCAGCCGAGCTCGCGAAAATCGGTCACGGTCACGGTCGCGGCGCTGGCGGGTGGTGTCGCCGCAGCGGATGCCGCGAGGACAGCTACGAGAGGAAGGACTCCGCGACGCATTCTCGACCCCTTCGATCGTGGGTTCACGTGCCCGGTCTGATCGAGCGCGACCGACATCAGCGGGTGCAGTGGTTTGGCACTTAAGCACCACCGTACACCCGCACCGCCGGCACGGCCATACGCTTACCACTCGTCGACTAAGACCAGAACTCGTCCCACGCGTAGAGGTCGTGAAAGTGCTCCCGACCGTCGATGACCCGGCCGTCCTTCAGCTGGAAGACGATCGAGTTGCCGACATCCAGGTGCTTGCCGTTGCGATCCCCGGTGCTGCGCTGGATACCGACCACGCGGTCGTCATCGTCCCCGATAAGCCGCTCCAGTTCGGCCCGGAATGTCCCGCCCGTCTCCTCGGCGAGGTGGCCGAAGTACGTCAGGGTCGCCTCGCGGCCCTGGTAGTCGTCGGCGTAAGAGCTCCGCCCGGGCAAGTGCCACGCGATGCTCTCGTCAAATATCTCGCCGACCGTGTCGATGTCGCCTGTGTTGAAGGCGTCGTAGGCACGTTGCATGATCGCAACGTTTTCTTCTGCAGTCATAGCTGCCTCTTCCTGATCGAGTCCGTGATCGACTCTATGCCAGCTGGCGCGCCGACACAAGGAAGCGCTGAAGGCCCGCTTCTGCCACGGGATGATTGGTGGCATGCGCCTCGGCATCGCCGACCATTTCGGCTGGGCCGTTGCCGTCACGGTGACGGCCGACCACCAGGTCGCGGACCGTCGGCAAATCGAGCTGATCGAGCCCGGCCTGACACCGGCTCCGGTTCACTACGAGAGCCACCGTCTCGATGTCGCCGCCACCGCTGCGCTCGTCGCAAAGGTGCGCGCGTCAATCGTTCGAGCAACGTCAGGAGCGCTCGACGACATCGCACGCGCGCTGTCGGAGCCGATCGTCTCGATCTCCCTCCGAGCCTGGCCGATGGACTTCCCTGAAGACATCGCCGTCCAACGTCGCGCCCCATATGAGGCCCGCGCCGACGCCATCATGTATCGCCAGGTGCTTTCCGAGCTCGCGCATGCACGCCACTGGGAAGTCCACCTGTACGACGCGAAGGCCGTCGAAGGTCAGGCGGTCAGAGTCCTGGCTGAGCGGGCCGACGAGATCCTCCAGGGTCCCCGGGCAACGCTGGGGCCGCCCTGGACGAAGGACCATCGGATCGCGCTCGCCGCGACGATTATTAGCTGAGTTAACAGCTAGACAGCGCGGAAGTAATCGAGGCCGTGCGGCACCCGCCCGGTATTTGCATCGTTCGGCTGTCAGCTCGTGGCCAGTCCGCTGTTGTCACGGACCATGTACGCCATGAGCAGAGACAGCGGGAAGAAGAACAGGCTCAGCGCTTTCAGGGCCTCGTCGCGGTCGAGGTAGGTTCGGACGTAGGTCGCCTTGCCGCGATTCCACCGCGTCACGGTCCAGATCGGCGACTCGATCGTGGCACGACTCTCGTTGCCCAGCGCGCGCAATCGGCCCGTGGCGACGACGTGGTCGCCAGCGTCTCGCACCGCTGAGTACTCGCTGTACGTCTCCGCAAATGCGTTGAACAATCGTCGTCGACAGCGCTAATCCGCCGCTTTCACGGTCCCAGGCAGCCGCGGGGCCCTGGACCGGACTAGCTGGAGACGAAGGTCTCCGCCGGGTACATCTCCGGCGGATCCGTGATGCCGACCTCTTCGAGGATCGGTCCTAGGTGCTGGCCGAACGCGTCGCACGCTTCTTGGGACTCCCAGACGTCGACGACGCGGAATCCACTCGGGCTTTCCCCGGCTGCGTGGGAAAGGATGCCCCCGACGGGCCAGTCCGACAGTGACTCCATCTTCTCCTTGCCGGCGAGCCGCTGGGCGGTGGCGCGGTAGTTCTCCGCGGTGACCGTCGGACCCTGGTGGATAAGTACGACAGGCATTGCGAGCTCCTTGTTCGAGTTGGCCGACCCTACCTCGGCCGCGGACTCATGGCCAGCGATTAGGTTCGGCACACTCGCGAGAAGCAACAGCGGCATAAGCAAGCAACCGTGAAGGTGAGCGACGGGACTCGAACCCGCGACCGCCTGGACCACAACCTCCGAATCAGCCGTGGCCGCAACTCGACGCGTCGGCGATCCACGCGCACAGACCGCGTGCGCAGCAAGCTTGGACGAGCGGAAATGGGGGCTACCCCCCGTCGGTTTTGGGGTTTGCCCCCAGTTAACTCTTTGGCCGTCCTGGAGCACAGTGATAGGGGTGATGAACCGACTCGTATGTGCCGTCGATGCAACTCCCGAGTCCGCCGGTGTGGTTTGTGCCGCGATCGCGACCGGGCGTGCGCTCGGACTACGGATCGTCCTCGGCCACGTGACCGATCCGACTGGCGGCGGAGATGACTCCGAGCGGACGCCGGCCGCCGTCGAGCTCGAGCGTGCGTTGGCCGGACTTCCTCTGCCGCCGGACGCCGTGCGGCGTATCGAGGTGGGCGATCCAGCAGAGCTCGTCATCGCGGCGGCTCGCGATGAGCGGGCCGCCCTCATCATCACGGGGACGGGACCGCCCGTCCACCACATCGATCGTCAGGACGTCCCAGATTGCCCCGTCGGCCGTGCGCAGGATCCGGCCAGGCTGCCGGTTGACCTTGACCAGGTCACGCGTGACGAGAGGTCGCGTAGCGCTACGCGCAGCCCTCGATGTAGCGGACCTCGCGCTTGCGGCCCCCGCGGAAGCTCGTCACGCGCGCGTGCGAGTTGGTCTCGAAGATGATCCGGCGGTTCCCGCGACCGACGATCAGGTATCTCCCGACCGTGTATGGGTGAGGGCGCGAGCGCACGTGGCCGTAGCGCCGCCTAACGCGAGCCTCGGTGTGCCCGAGGCGAATCCGTCGTTTTGTCCGCCAGAACCCGCGCGGGCTCTGCACGCGGTCCGGCGCGCCGCGGAAGTAGATCTGAACGCGAGCGATGCGCCCGTATGCCGTCATGATGGAAAGTCCGCGCGGCGCCCCGCCCAGTCGCCAGATCCGACACGACGAGCGGTCCCCGTAGGCGAAGACCATGCGCCGATCCGTGCGACGCTCGACCTCCGCGACGGTCCGTCCCACCCGAATCGGGCCCAGACCCTGGCGGGTGAGCCGCCAGCGGCGCATCTGCCGGCGCGTCACCGATGTTCGGGCGTGCGGGCGAGCGTCCTCGCTCGCCGACGCGTGCATCTGGGCCGTCGCCCGCGACCCGTGCTCGCCCTCGATTGCCGCTGCGCCGCCGAGCGCCAAAACGACCCCGGTCGCTGCGACAGAGATGTGGCGCCTACCCACCTCGCAGACCGTACGCCGGTCGCGACGCAATGGCAACACCTCGCGCTTGTCGCATCGACCCGGCTATGACCGGGTCAAGTCAACAATCGAATGAGTGAGGCGCTTCGTGAGGGGTGAGCGACGGGACTCGAACCCGCGACCGCCTGGACCACAACCAGGAGCTCTACCAACTGAGCTACGCCCACCAGGCGTGAGCCAATCTAGCAGCGGGTCTGGGCGGCGCTAGACCGGCGGAGTGACGAGGGGTACCGCTTCCTCGGCGACCGCCTCGACCACCTCGGACGGCTCCGACTCCTCGCGCGCGCACACGATCCGAAAGGCGCCCGTGCCGATCTCCGGGTCGGGCCGGATCGGCAGACCGCGGATCGTGTCCCACCCGAGCCGCTCCACCTCGAACGGGTTCATCGCGACGGCGACGGCCGGGAAGGGGCAGTTCGAGTTGTGCTGGTCGATCGCCTTCGCGATCGCTTCGAGATTCTTGACCTCGGAGTCCCGCGCCATCGCTACGACGGCTCGGACACCCCGGCCACCGGCTCGGACGGCTGGGCGCGCCTCTCCCCCGCCACCCAGGTGCGCGCGTGCTCGATCGTGCGCGCAAGGCCGTCGCGCAACTCGATCTCGGGCTCCCACCCGAGCAGCTCGCGCGCGCGCGTGATGTCGGGTTGGCGCACCTTCGGATCGTCGACGGGCAACGCCTCGAACACGATCTCCGATTCCGTCCCGGTCTGCTCGCGCACGGCCTCCGCCATCTCGAGCAGCGTCATCTCGTGCGGATTGCCGATGTTGACCGGGTCGTGGAGATCCGACTCGCACAGCGCGACGAGGCCGCGGATCAGGTCGTCCACGTAACAGAAGCTCCGCGTCTGCGACCCGTCGCCGAAGACCGTGATCGGCTTGCCGTTCAGGGCCTGGTTCAGGAACGTCGGGATCGCGCGTCCGTCGTTCGGGCGCATGCGCGGCCCGTACGTGTTGAAGATGCGCGCGATGCATGTGTCGAGGCCCTGCTGGCGCAGGTAGGCCATGGTCAGCGCCTCGGCGTAGCGCTTCGCCTCGTCGTAGACGCCGCGGGGGCCGATCGGGTTGACGTTGCCCCAGTAGGACTCGGGCTGGGGATGGATCTCCGGGTCGCCGTAGACCTCCGACGTCGAGGCGAGCAGGAAGCGCGCGCGCTTCACCTTCGCGACGCCGAGCGTGTGATGCGTGCCGTGCGAGCCGACCTTCAGCGTGTGCAGCGGCAGGCGCGCGTAGTCGATCGGGCTCGCCGGCGAGGCCATGTGGTAGATGAAGTCCACCGGGCCATCGACCTCGTAGTAGTCGGTGATGTCCTTCTGGACCCACTGGAACTCCGGGCTGCGCAGGTGCTCGATGTTCTTCAGCGATCCGGTCTCGAGGTTGTCGACGCACACGACGCGGTTGCCGCGCTCGAGCAGGTGCTCGCACAGGTGCGATCCAAGGAAGCCGGCGCCGCCGGTGACAAGACAGGTAGCCATGTGCGGAGCGTACAGAGAGGTGCCCCAGTCCTGATGCCCCGGGCAGGACTCGAACCTGCGACCCGCTGCTTAGAAGGCAGCCGCTCTGTCCAGCTGAGCTACCGGGGCCCGGGTCGAGGTTAGGGCGCGCCCCCGTCGTTTGCTCCGGAACGCGTCGGGTAGCCCCCACGCCATGAAGGCGGTCACCTGGCACGGCAAGCGCGACGTACGCGTGGACGACGTCCCGGATCCCGTGATCCAGGCGCCGACCGACGCGATCGTTCGCATCACGACCACCGCGATCTGCGGCTCCGACCTCCATCTCTACGAGGTGATGGGGCCGTTCCTCGACGCCGGCGACATCCTCGGCCACGAACCGATGGGGATCGTCGAGGAGGTGGGCACCGAGGTCACGAACCTCGCGCCGGGCGATCGCGTCGTGATCCCGTTCAACATCTCGTGCGGGGACTGCTTCATGTGCGCGCAGGGGCTTCAGTCCCAATGCGAAACCACGCAGAACCACGAGTACGACCGCGGCGCCTCCCTCTTCGGCTACACGAAGATGTACGGGCAGGTCCCGGGCGGGCAGGCCGAGTACCTGCGCGTGCCGCAGGCGCATTACGGGCCGGTCAAGGTGCCCGAGGGCCCGCCGGACGAGCGCTTCGTCTACCTCTCGGACGTCCTCCCGACCGCATGGCAGGCCGTGAAGTACGCCGACGTCCCGGACGGCGGCAGCGTCACGGTCCTCGGCCTCGGCCCGATCGGCGACATGGCCTGCCGCGTCGCGATGCAGCAGGGCGCCGGCCGGGTGATCGGCGTCGACCTGGTCCCCGAGCGGCTCGAGCGCGCCCGCGCCCGCGGTGTCGAGGGGGTCGACCTCGAGGAGCACGACGACCTCGGCGCGGCCATCCGCGAGATGACGGACGGCCGCGGCACGGACGCGGTGATCGACGCCGTCGGCCTGGAGGCGCACGGCGCCCCGGGCGGGAAGCTGGCGCACCAGATGGTCGGACTGCTGCCGGACTTCATCGGCGAGAAGCTGATGGAGAGGGCGGGCGTCGACCGGCTGAGCGCTCTCTACTCGGCGATCGACATCGTCCGCCGCGGCGGGACGATCTCGCTTAGCGGCGTCTACGGCGGTGAGGCGGACCCGATGCCGCTGTTCACCCTCTTCGACAAGCAGGTCCAGTTGCGCATGGGGCAGGCGAACGTGCGCCGCTGGACCGACGAGATCCTTCCCCTGCTCACCGACGAGGACCCGCTGGGCGTGGACGACTTCCACACCCACCAGCTCCCGCTCGACAAGGCCCCCGAGGCCTACGAGTCCTTCCAGAAGAAGGAAGATGGGGCGGTCAAGATCCTGCTGAAGCCCTAGGGGGCTACGACCGGCGTGCGAAAGACGACGTTCGCCGGGCCGAACGACGCGTCGGCGGCATTCACGCGCAGCAGGTAGCGCTCGAAGAGGCCGGCCGTCTTGGCCAGGATCGACGCCGCGGAGATCTGGTCCTTCGCCGCCCTGCCGCGGTTGTAGTTCGCGGCCAGCCGCTGCGCCTCGCGGATTGCATCGGCCCGCTTCAGATGCGTGAGCCAGTAATGGGCGAAGAACGGGTAGGCGGCTCCGCCCGCGTCCGTGCCGTGTGCCGTAGCGTCGTGGAACGGATTCGCGTAGCCCTTCTCCGCGGCGGCCTTCGCGCCCAACCGGCGTAGCTCGAACTGCGCGGCGCTCAGCTCCTGGCCCTTGAGCAGCTCGCGCGTGTTCTTGTTGATGAGCGCGGCGCCGTCGTAGTCGGTTCCGATCGAGCGCGGGGCGCCCTTCCCGTTGACGTACACCTTGCCCTCGACGCGCAGGTAGTCGTACTTGAGGACGGTCGCGTCGCCGACCTTCTCCGTCGAGAGCTTCATCCTGATCTCGCGGCCCTGTCCGATGTCGTCGAAGGTGTGGACCTCGTCGAAGGACTTCAGCATCGCCTTCATCTTCTTGTCGGTCACGGGCTCCTTCCCGTGGAACTGGTTGTACTCGGACAGCCGCGTCTTGTAGCGCTCCCTGAGCAGGGTCTTGTCGAGCTCGACGTAGTTGTCCCAGCCGCGAAGCGTGGTGGGGTCGCGCGGCTTGAAGATCGCCGTCTCGGCCAGCGTCGAAGGGGGAGCTCCGAGCGCGAGGTCGATCGGCGCGACGTTCTTCACGCCGACGACCTCCACCTTCGCGAACGAGTTGGCGACCTTGTACGGGTTCGCCGGGCGGAAGAGCAGCTCGACCTCGACGTCGTAGCCGAGCTCGTCCATGCGCTTGTTCATCTTCGCGACGATGTCCTTGGTGACCTCGATGTCGGATAGCGGCATGCCGCCGATGGCCTCCATCTTCCGCAGCGCGATCATCGTCTTCGCATCCTCGGAGAGGTCGTCGATGTACGACGGTCCCAGCGTCGCCGAGCGCTCGCCGATCAGCGTCGTGCGCGCCAGCGCCTTCGCGTCACTCGCCTTCGATGCGCCGACCGCCTTCGTGAACTTCGTCATCGCGGCCTTGGCCCCGGTGAACACCTTGCCGGCGAGCTTGAACGCCGCGTCGCCCATGAGCTGCTCGGCCACGAGCTTGAAGCCCTCGAACCCCATCCCGGCCGAATCGTTCGCGATCTGCTCGATGAACGCGTCGGGATCCGACTCCGCCAGGTCGACGAGCTTGTTGATCCGCGCCTCACGAGCCGCCAGCAGGCCGTTCACGGCCTTCTCGAATCCTGATTTGAGCGCCGCGTCCGACTCCTCTAGCGCCCGCCCCGCGCCGCTGAAGGTGAACGACTCCTTGATCGCCGCCAACAGGTACTGCCCGTCCTCGCCGTTCATCTCCTGCCACAGCGCAATGTCCGCAGCGACCCGGCCCTGCCCCTCGTCCGACGCAAGCTGCGCCCAGTAGCTGCCCTCCCGGCCGACAAACTTGAGCGCGCCGCCGAGGGAGTCCTCGGTCAGCCTGAGCATCTCGGCGTTGTGGAGCTGCTGGAAGCGCGCGAACTGCTGCTCGTCGAGGTAGATGTTGCCGTCCTTGAAGAGCTGGCGCTTGTTCGGGGTGACGAGCGCCATGAGCTCGGGTGCGTAGCCGCGCAGGCGCGCCAGCGCCCGCTCGAACGGCGCGATCTTCAGGCTGTTCTTCGCGCCGAAGTAGAACTTTCGCGCCTTCGCTGACAGCCTCGATTTGAGAAGCGCGACGAGCCTCTGGGCGTAGCGCGCCTGCTGGTCGCGGAACACCTTCTTCGCGCCGTTCAGGAACAGCGCGGCACCGGTGGTCATCATGGCGGTGCGCTCCGCGTCGGCCGGCTGCGTCTCGCCCACGATCGCCTGGCCGTAATGGGTGTCGGTGACCGAGGCGTTCGAATCAGCGCCGCGCGCCGACATCTTCGCCTGCAGTCCGACGAAGCCGCCTTTGGCCGCCTTCACCGCCACGACGTGTACCGACGATGCGCCGGGTGCCAGCGTCTTCGGGAAGGCCGGCGTCGGACCCGCGACGACCTGGAGCTCGCCGCGCAGCTGAGGCGCGTAGTAGCTGTTCGCAACGCCGAATCCATGCGGGAACGCCGGCGCTATCCCCTTGAGCCCCTCCGTCGCGGAGGTGTTGTTCACCGTGATCGTCAGCGGGAAGCTCGCGCCGGTCGCGGCCTGCGCGATCGGGCTGATCTTCACCTCGAGGCCGGGCTCGGGCGCGGTCGGGTCCTCGTCCAGGAAGAGCGAGCCCGTGCAGACTCCCGGGAAGTTGTGCGGGAGTGCCTTGTACGAGTACTCGCCGGTGGGGTACGAGCTGCCCTCGTAGTCCGTGCCGCAGCGGATCTCGATGTTCCTGTTGAACTGGATGGGGAAGGTGCCGGTACAGACCGGATCGGACCCGCTGTAGGTCCGGTTCCCCGTCCATTGGGTCGTCATGTCCACCCAGAAGTAGCCCGGCGAGCGGTAGTCCTGCCGGATCGAGTGGCTCACGTAGTCGATCGTGCCGGCCTCATGCCTGTCGCACGTCTCGCTCCCCGAGGCGTGGTCCAAGGTCGCGAACGTCCCGTTGACGACCGGGGTCGTGCTGAAGTCGAAACTGGTCGGGTCGTAGCCGGGGCCGTAGTCCGACTGGTAGTCGCTCGTCAGGGTGACCTCGGTGTATATGTCCGACTCGAAGTCGCCCGTATCCGAGTGGAAATCCCGCGTCCAGGTCGCCTCGCCCTGCCAGTGGTGGACATGGGGAGTTCCCGGGTGGGTGTGGTCGGCCTGCGCGGGCCCGCCGCCCAGGCTCGCAGCGGAACAAGCGGAGAAGACCGCTGCGGCGAGCAGCCGGCGAGAGCGGCCGGAGCGACGAGTCACCTTCCCACGCTACGCCCGATAGCGCGTAGGCGCAAGAGCCCAAATCGGGCCGCCCGCATTCGAACCGGGGACCTCGGCCACCTGTAGTCGGGGCGCCCGGATTCGAACCGGGGTTCTTTCGGCCCCAAACCGAATGCGATAACCAGACTTCGCCACGCCCCGAGGGTCATGCTGAGTCTAACCACGCTTCCCGCAGACAATCCATCCAGGCTTCGAGCCGCGCACGCAGGAGGGTGTCGTGACAGCGAACTGTCATGACGCCGTGCCGCGACCGCCAGGTTCGTTTCTTCAGCTGGTTGCTATTCGACTTGCGCTGCAACCTGATGAACTCGGGCTCGATACGGAGTACGTCAGCCCAGAAGCGTCTGAGCTCCTCGACGTCCTGATCTGCGTGGTGCTGGATTGCGTAGCCGAACGTGGCGCCGGTCAGGCGCTCGAGCCAGGCGAGCGCGACACATAGGACGGCCGGGTCCGAATTGCAGATGGCGATGGTGTTCCGATTCCGCTTCGACCCCTCCGCCAGATAGAGCGCCACGAAGTCGCGGAACGTCGGGTCCGCCGCGAGCTGCTCGAACTCCTCGCGACCCTGCTCGTAGGCAGCTTCGCGCAAGCGTCTGTACTTCGCTTGCATCCGCAAGTTGCCCTTCCGGAGATGAGGAAGGACGGCCTTCCGGCCCGGTGTCATGAACGGGATCGGGAGGTCGCGCACCCAGTAGTAGATCGTCGTTCGCGGCAGCGCCAGGCGCTCGGCGATCTGGTCGATCGTCAGCTTCTTCTCCGTGCGCAGTTCGCGCGCCTTGTCGCGTAGATAGGGCGGATGCATGATACGAACATATGTTCCCATGTCCAACGGACGGCTCGAAACTGAAGAACCGCGCGCCAAGCGCCGAATGAACCAGCGAGGGCCGCAGGAGGCGGCCGATCCAACACACGGATGTGGGGATGACTCGAGGCAACGGACATGCTTCTCGGTTGACCGTCGCGGCGCTCGCCGCGATGGCTCTTCTCATGTCCGCCGTGGCTCCGGCCACGGCGGCAGTGAAGCCCTGCAAGGACCGCCTGGCGCACCCGGCCGACACCGGCTCGAAGGCCATCAAGCAGGCGACCCTCTGCCTCCTCAACAAGCGCCGCAAGGCACATGGCCGGCGGGCACTCCGCGGCAATCAGCGGCTCGCCAAGGCGGCCCGCATCCACGCGGCGGACATGGTGCAGCGCAAGTACTTCTCGCACACCGCCCCGGGCGGCGTGAGCTTCGTCGATCGGATCATGCGCCAGGACTACGTGAACCCCGGCCAGGGCTGGACGCTCGGCGAGAATATCGCCTGGGGCAGCTACGGCCTCGCCACGCCGAAGTCGATCGTGCGCTCCTGGATGCACAGCCCGGGGCACCGCGCGAACATCCTGAACCCCCGCTTCCGCGAGATCGGGATCGGCGTGGTTCGCGGCGCCCCTCAGTCCGGCACCGGGAACGCGGCCACCTACGCGACCTCGTTCGGCACCCGCTTCTAGCTAGCTCCTGCCGCTAGGGTCCGGCGCCGCATGGCCGAGATCCGTCCCCTGCGCGCAGTTCGGTATGAGCCATCGGCCGTGGGCTCGCTCGACGCCGTGGCGGCGCCGCCGTACGACGTGATCGATGCCGAGATGCGCGCGGCGCTCGTGGCGAAGAGCCCGTTCAACGTCGTCGAGATCGACCTGCCGGAGGCCGGCGATGGGGCCGACCCCTACCTCCATGCCCAGACGATCTACGAGCACTGGCTCCAGCAGGGCATCCTCGTCCGCGAGCGTGAGGACACGATCTGGGCGCTGACGCAGTCGTACGAGGGACCCGACGGGCGCGGGTACACCCGGCACGGCTTCTTCGCGCGCGTGCGCGTGGAGGAATACGGCGAGGGCCGCATCCGTCCCCACGAGCGCACGCACCCCGGGCCGAAGCAGGACCGCCTGGACCTGACCCGGGCCACGCGGGCCAACCTCTCGCCCATCTTCAGCCTCTTCCCCGACCCGGAGGACGCGGCCTGGGCCGCGCTCGAGCCCCATACCCGGGCCGAGCCGTTCGACGAGACCCACGACGAGGACGGCACGCACAACCGGCTCTGGCGGATCCTCGATCCGGCCACGATCGAGCGGGTGACGGAGGTACTCGCCGACAGGGAGCTCCTCATCGCCGACGGCCATCACCGCTACGAGACCGCGCGCGTGTACGCGGAGGAGGTCGGCGGCGAGGGCGAGCACCGCTACGTCTTGATGTTCCTCTGCAACCTCGGCGACTCCGGGCTGACCGTCTTCCCCACCCACCGGCTTCTGACGAACCTCAAGGAGCCGGCGATCCAGGAGCGACTGGGCGCGGTGATCAAGGAGCACTTCGACATCGAGCCGGTCGAGCACTCGGAGCTTGAGCCGCCACGTGAGCTGCCCGGCATCGTCATGGGCTACATGGACTCGCACCTCAAGCAGGGCTACCGGCTCACGCTGAAACCGGGCGACTACCACGATCTCGACACCCGCGTGCTCGAGGACGTGATCCTGCGCGGCGCGCTCGGCATGAGCGACGACGACATCGACCACAAGCACGGCCTCGATTACTCGAAGGACACGCCCGACGCGGTCGACGCCGTCCTCACCGGACGCGCCGACGCCGCGTTCTACATGCGCGGCATCCCGGTCGAGCAGATCCAGGTCGTCGCGGGGCGCGGCGAGAACATGCCGCCCAAGTCCACCTACTTCTACCCCAAGATCCCCACGGGCTTGGTGTTCAATCCACTCGAGTGAAGATCTACACGCGCAAGGGCGACGACGGCTCCACCGGGCTCTGGTACGGCGGGCGTGTGCCCAAGTCGGGCGGGCGGCCCGAGGCCTACGGCGCCGTTGACGAGGCCTGTTCGGAGCTCGGGCTGTGCCGGGCGGCGTCCGCCGGGGACGAGGAGCTCAGCGCTGACATCCTGCGAATCCAGAACGAGCTGTTCGTCGCCGGAGCGGAACTGGCGACCGCGCCGGAAGCGGCGAAGCGGCTGCAGGAGGGCGTTTCGAAGGTGACTCCCGCGATGGTGGACGCGCTGGAGGAGGTCATCGACCGTTATATGGAGCGCGTGGACCTGCCACCGAAATTCGTCATCCCGGGCGGGAACGAGCTGTCGGCCCGGCTCGACGTGGCCCGCACCGCAGTCCGCCGCGCGGAAAGGCGCGTCGTCGACCTGAAGCTGGCCGGCGACCTGGCCGACGACACCGTACTCCGCTACCTGAACCGCGCCTCGGACGCCGTCTGGGCCATGGCCCGCTACGCCGACATCGACCAACCGGAGCTCTTCGAAGGGAGAACATGAGAGCGATCGCCCGCCGCACGGACGGCACCCTCAAGCACGAGATCGAGTTCGGGCGCAACGAGCACCGACTGGTCGCCGACGAGCCCGCCGACCACGGCGGGACCGACGAGGGGCCGAACCCCCAGGAGCTGCTGGCCGCGAGCCTCGCGTCGTGCAGCGCGATCACGATGGAGATGTACGCGAACCGCAAGGGCTGGGACATCGGCGAGGTCATCGTGGACGTCGACTACGAGCCCGCACATCGCGGTTCCCCGACCAAGTTCCAGATGACGGTGAAGCTCCCGAAGGAGCTGCCCCAGGACCAGCAGCAGCGGCTCATGCAGATCGTGGCCAAGTGTCCCGTGCACCGGACGCTCGAGGGCGAGGTCATGTTCGACGAGCAGCTCGAGCTCGTGTGACGCCTGACGAGCTGCGGGAGCGGCTCCTGTCGCCCGAGGCCGCAGCGGCGCTCGACGCCCCGGGCACGAAGGACGCCGCCGTGCTCGTGCCCCTGTACCTCGACCGCGGCGACCTGCACGCGGTGTTCACGAAGCGGCGCGACGACCTCAAGCGCCACGCGGGCGAGATCTCCTTCCCCGGCGGACGCCAGGACTTCGCGGACGAGGACCTGCGCATCACCGCCCTCCGGGAGGCCGAGGAGGAGATCGGCCTCGCCCCGGCCGACGTGGAGCTGGTGGGCGCGCTCGAGCCCGTCGGGACGTTCGTGACGAACTACAAGATCCACCCGTTCGTCGGGGTCATCAAGCCGGGCCACGCGTGGAAACCGCAGCCCACCGAGGTCGAGGCGGTGCTGGAGCTTTCGCTACCCGACCTGATCGCGGGCTTCGAGCACCAGCGCCTGATCCGCAAGGGCGTCCCGTTCAAGACGCCGACCTACACCGTCGGGCCCCACTTCGTGTGGGGCGCGACGGCGCGGATCGTGGAGCACCTACTGCGGCGCCTCAGCCCTTCTCGATAGGCACGTCCACGAGGTTCCCCCACTCGGTCCACGAGCCGTCGTAGTTCCTGACGTCGTCGTGTCCGAGGAGCTCGTGGAGCACGAACCATGTGTGCGCCGAGCGCTCACCGATCCGGCAGTAGGCGATGATCGGGTCGTCCGCGAGGACGCCCTTGCCCGAGTACAGCTCGCGCAGCTCGTCCGCGGACCTGAAGGTGCCCTCCTCGGTGACCGCCTGCGCCCACGGCACGGATGCCGCGCCGGGGATGTGGCCACCACGCTGGGCGCCCTCGTTCTCGTACCCGGCCATCGCGATCAGCTCGCCGGAGAACTCCTGCGGCGACCGGACGTCCACCAGCCGGGTGGACTCGTCGAGCGCCGTACGGACCTGGTCGCGCTTCGCGCGGATTTCGTCGCGCTGGGCGGTGACCTTGAACTCGGCGCGTTCGTAGGCGGGGACGTCGGTCGACGTGGGCCGGCCCTCGGCGATCCACTTCTCGCGCGGGCCGTTCATCAGCTTCACGTCGTCGTGGCCGTAGTACTTGAGGTACCAGTACGTGTAGGCCGCGAACCAGTTGTTGCGATCGCCGTAGAGGACGATCGTGTGGTCGCTGCCGATGCCACGGCTCGAGAACAGCTCGGCGAAGTCGTCCGCGCCGAGGAAGTCGCGCCGGACCTGGTCCTGGAGATCGCGCTGCCAGTCGAAGCCAACCGCGCCGGGGATGTGCGCCTCGGCATAGAGCCCGGGGTTCTCGTCCACCTCGACGATCCTGATGGACTCGTCGTTCAGGTGGTCCTCGACCCACTGCGTGTCGACCAGTACGTCCTTCGCGTATTCGCTCACTGAACGCCCCTTCCGGAAACTCGTAAATCTCGATGTGGTTTCAGACGGTTCTACCAGAGCGGCGGGGTATCCTCGGGGAGGCATGGAACGAGCGACCCTCCGCCCGGTACCGCAGCGACCCGCCGGTCCCGTCGAACCGGCCGCGGCGCTGGCGCACGTGCAGCGGACCCTGCCTGCCCTCGACGAAGCCGCGCGCGAGGCGCTCGCCCTCGTGGACCTCGTCGGCCGCAGCCGACCCCAGGTGTCCGCCGAGGCGGGCGTGGCGGAGGACACCCTGGCCGACGCGCTCGCCCGGGCGCGCAAGGCACTCCGGCGCGCGGCGTTCCCGCTCCCCGGGAGCGGCTGGTGCGAGCGCGCGGAGCGGCTCCTGTCGGACGAGCTCGACGGCTCCCTCCCCGAGCCCGGCCCGCGGCGGCTAGCCGCCCACCTCGCCAACTGCGACCGCTGTGTCGAGCACGAGCGGCGGCTGTGGCAGGCCCGCGACCAGCTGGTGGCGACCTTCGAGCAGTCGCGCTCCCCGGAGCCGGACCCCGAGCCTCAGATCGCCGACGAACCGGACCCGGAGCCCGTGGAGATCCCCGATCCCGGTCCGCCCGTTGCCCCGCTCGCGGCCCCAATGCCGGAGCTGCGCCTGGTGGAGCCCGCCGCCGAGGTGCCTGCCCCCGCCGAGCCCCTGCCGGTCGAGCCGGAGCCCGCTGATCCGGAGCCCGCGGAACCCGAGCCGGTCGAGCCCGAGCCCGTCGCGGCTCCAGACGAGCCCGAGCCGGCGGCACTCGCGCTTACCACGGGGCCTGGCCCCCTGGTAAATCCCGAGCCGGCGCGGCGCTCCGCGCTCGGGGCGTTCGCCTGGACGGCGTCACTCACGCTCGCGGTCCTGCTCGCGCTCGCCTCCCTCGCGATCACGATCTACGCGGTCGCGGGCGGCAACTTCTAGCTTCGGGTCACTCGTCGGCCCAGACGATCTCGCCGGTGCTGGTGTCGATGAGCGACCTCACCGCGCCGCGGGCGAACTTCGGAAGCGGCAGCTTCGACAGATACGCGCGGTCGACGCTTTCGTCCTGGTACGGGACGTGCACCGAGATGAAGCGCGCCGCGCGGCGGTAGAAGTTCATCGATACCACGCCGCGCTTCTTGAAAGCCGGCCGCTCCACGACGTCGAAGAACTGAACGTTCGCCTCGGGCGAGCGCTTGCCCGAGCCCTTCGCAGACGCGCGGGCGGTGCGATAGGTGGAGGGATCTACGTCGCCGCTGAGCGCGAGGGCTCGCTGCGCGCGCACATCCGGGCCGATCGTCACCCACAGCAGGACCTCGTCCCTCGCCGGCGGCGTTTGCATCGCCCAGATGTCCTGCTCGGTCACGACCGATCCATCGGCGCTCGGCGAGTCCTCACCCGCTCCGGAGACGCTCGTCGCGGCGCCGGCGATCACGCAGAGTCCCAGCACGAGCAGCAGGACGGAACCACGTCGAGTCATCAGTTCTCCTTGAGTCGAGTCCGGGATCAAGTATCGCCGAGCACGCGGCCCACCGCCAGGGCGAGATCGTCGCCCGGCGACACCACCGCGCACGGCATCCGAAAGGTCCCGCTCGCCCGGCCGACGATCGCCTCGCCCCCGGGGTGCGCCGCCGAGCGCTCGTAGACCACGCCCCGCACCGGCGTGTCCACGAGATATTCGACCAGCGACTCCAGCCGATCGCCATGAAGCTCGGCGCGGGCGTCGTCGCCGAACAGCCAGCAGAGCACGCTGATTCCTTCAAGCCATGGCGTCACGGTGACGAGCCGCTCGGGGTCCACCCCGTCCGCTTCCTCCACCACGTGCCCGGACGAGTCGAGCTCGCGCGCCCGTCCCGGTGCGCCGACCACGAGGACGCGGGCCACTACTCCTCCCTGAAGCGGTCCTGGCGCGCCTGCTGGTCGAGAAGGTCACGCTCGACCTCCAGGCGGACCTGCTCCTCGGTCAGCTCGGGCCGCCCGCTGCGGCGACGGCGCTCGTTCGAGGCCTCGAGCATCTCGTCGATGTCCTCGATCTCGAGCCGAATCTCATCCTCGTACGACCGCGTCGGCTGCCAGTCGAGGACGTCAGCGCCCGTGCCGGGATACCACTTGCCGATCGCGAGGAACACGAGCAGCAGGAGGGCGAGCGCGACCATGACCGCGAGCAACTCCACCGCACGAGTCTACGATCTGAGCGGATGAGCGACGCCTGGATCGTTGACGCCCTCCGAACCCCGATCGGCCGCTACGCGGGCGCGCTCGCTTCCGTGCGGCCCGACGACCTGGCCGCGCGCGTGATCGAGGCCGCGGTCGAGCGCAACCGGATCGACGGCGCGGCCGTCGAGGACGTCTACTTCGGCTGCACCAACGGGGCCGGCGAGGACAACCGCAACGTCGCGCGCATGGGCGCGCTGCTCGCCGGCCTCCCGGTCGAGGTTCCAGGCGTGACCGTGAACCGCCTGTGCGCATCCGGGCTCGAGGCGGTCTCCCAGGCCGCCCGCGCGATCAAGACGGGCGACGGCGACATCCTGCTCGCCGGCGGGGTGGAGTCGATGACGCGCTCGCCGTTCGTGATGCTGAAGCCGGACCGCGCCTTTCCCCGGAACGCCCGCGAGCTCGTGGACACCACGATCGGCTGGCGCTTCGTGAATCCGCGCATGGCAGAGCGCTATTCCACCGAGGCGATGGGCGAGACCGCGGAGAACGTCGCCGAGAAGTACGCCGTCTCGCGGGAGGACCAGGACGCCTTCGCGCTCGAGTCCCACCGGCGTGCCGTCGCCGCCCGGGACGCCGGCCGGTTCGACGAGGAGATCGTGACGGTGGACGCGCCCCAGCCCAAGGGCGCGCCCGTCACGGTGCACTCCGACGAGGGCCCGCGCGCCGACACGTCACTCGAGCGGCTCGCGGGGCTGCGGCCGGCGTTCCGCGAGGGCGGGACGGTCACCGCCGGCAACTCGTCGTCGCTGAACGACGGCGCGGCCTGCCTGGTCCTCGCCTCCGATGCGGGGCTGAAGCAACTGGGCGACCCGGAGCCGCTTGCCCGCGTCGTCTCGGTCGGCGCGGCCGGCGTGGACCCGGGCTACATGGGAGTCGGACCCGTCCCCGCGATGCAGAAGGCGCTCGCCCGGGCGGGGCTGACCGTGGACGACCTCGACCTCGTCGAGCTGAACGAGGCGTTCGCGGCCCAAGTGCTCGCGTCGATGCGCGAGCTCGCCATCCCGCACGAGAAGCTGAACGTGAACGGCGGGGCGATCGCGCTCGGCCACCCGCTGGGCTGCTCGGGCGCCCGGCTGGTGACGACCCTGGCCTGGGAGATGCGCCGCCGCGGCGCGCGCTACGGCGCCGCGACGATGTGCATCGGCGTCGGCCAGGGGCTCGCGATGATCGTCGAGCGCGCGTAGCCGCCAAATCACCCCACCGCCGGTGGCCGAGCGGGTACGGTCGGTCGAGCATGCCGACGACCGTCGAAACGCTCACTCTGGCGTATCAGGCGTTCAAGGACGGGGACGCCGAGGCGCTGATCGCGGTGTCGGACCCCGAGATCGAGTTCGGCACGTCGACGGCAGCCCGCGGCGGCACCTACCGTGGACACCCCGGCGTGCGGCGCTACCTGAAGGAGATCGAGGCGGCGTTCGGCGACCGCTGGGACGCCGAGGTCGAGCGCGTGGCGGAGGCCGGCGACGGGCGCGCCGTCGTGATCGCCCGGATCTTCGGGCGGGGCCGGGCCGACGAGCCGGTCGAGTTCCGGGTGGCCCAGATCTGGGAGCTCCGCGACGGGAAGCTCCTGCGCGGAAAGGTCTACGCCGACCCCCGCGAGGCGCTCGACGCGCTAGACGCGGTCCCCGGCGGTTGACCTTCCGCTTCTGCCCGCTCTGCGGGGAGCGGCTCGCGCCCAAGCCCTCCGGGCCGGACGCCGGCCGCCCCGCCTGCCCGACGGGTCACTTCGTCCACTACGACAACCCGCCGGCGACCGTTCAGGCCTGGATCGAGCGCGACCGGCGCTACCTGATCCTCAAGCGGAACGAGGAGCCGTTCGCCGGGGAGTGGGACCTTCCCGGCGGGTTCGTGGAGATGGGCGAGAGCCCCGCCGACGCCGCGATCCGGGAGGTCGCCGAGGAGACGGGTCTGGTCGTCGCCGTCACCGGGCTGATCGGCGCCTTCACGTCGCCCTACGGGGACACCGGGCGCCACACGGTGGACATCGCCTACCGCTGCCGGATCGAGGGGGGCGAGTTCCAGCTCGACCGCGAGGAGAAATCGGACGCCGCGTGGTTCGGGCTCGACGAGATGCCGAGGCTCGCCTTCGCCGGCGAGCGCGAAGCGCTCGCCGCCCTGCGTGAAGGCACTCGCGAGTCCTAAGTCGGAATCTCGTCCCGGACCATCTCACGCTCGTCGGCCGTCAGATCCTCGAGCGCCGTCAGGAAATGCTCGAGCGCGATCGCGCGGTCGAGGTCGCCGACTACGAAGGCCTGCTCGACGCAGGCCCAGACCTGATTTATGAGCTGGACACGGTCGGTCATGGAGGTTCTCTCCGAACGTACACCCGAAGTACCCGTCGCGCAGCCCGAACTTGGCGGACTGGCCGTATGTACGATGCCGCGTCTTGATCGACTTCGAGCTGAGCGACGAGCAGCGCCTGATCCGCGAGACCGCCCGTGACTTCGCGGACCGCGAGATCATCCCGGTGGCGCGGGAGAACGATCGCAACCAACGCTTTGACCTCGACCTGGTCAAGAAGATCGCCGACATGGGCTACCTCGGCGCCGTCGTGTCCGAGGAATACGGCGGGCGCGGCCTCGACTACCGCACCTACGGCCTGATCGTCGAGGAGGTCGGGCGGGGCGACTCGAGCGCCCGCACCGTGGTGTCGGTCCAGACCTCGCTCGTCTGCACCTCGATCGAGAAGTGGGGTACCGAGGAGCAGAAGCACGAATACCTGCCCCGGCTGTGCACCGGCGAGATCCTGGGCTGCTTCGGCCTGACCGAGCCCAACACGGGCTCCGACGCCTCGAACCTCTCGACGCGCGCCACGAAGATCGACGGCGGCTGGAAGATCTCCGGCCAGAAGCAGTGGATCTCGATGGGGAACTACGCCAAGGTCGCGCTGATCTTCGCCCAGACCGATCCCGAGCTGAAGCACAAGGGCCTCGCCTGCTTCCTGGTGCCGACCGACTCCCCGGGGTTCAGCTCGTCGGAGATCCACGGCAAGCTCGGACTGCGCGCCTCGGACACCGCCGAGCTGGCGCTCGACGGCATCGAGGTCCCGGACGAGGCGATGCTCGGCGGGATCGGCGACGGCTTCAAGGTCGCCATGACGGCGCTCGACTCGGGCCGCTACAGCGTGGCGGCGGGCTGCGTCGGCATCTCGCAGGGCTGCGTCAACGCCTCGGTCGAGTACGCAAAGCAGCGGACGCAGTTCGACCGGCCGATCGCGGCCTTCCAGCTCGTGCAGGAGATGATCTCCGACATGATCGTCTCGACGGAGGCGTCGCGGCTGCTGGTCTGGCGCGCCGGGTGGCTCAAGGACACCGGCCAGCCGAACACCAAGGAGACCTCGATCGCGAAGCTGCACGCCACCGAAGCCGCGGTCGCGAACGCCAACCTCGCCATCCAGGTCCACGGCGGGTCGGGCTACGTCGACGACTACCCGGTCGAGCGCTACCTCCGCGACGCGCGCGTGGCGACGCTCTACGAGGGAACGACGCAGATCCAGAAGCTGATCATCGGCCGCCAGGCGACCGGTGTGAACGCGATGACCTGAGCGGTCGCATGTCCCTCCGCGAGTACTACGAGGAGCGGTACACCCTCGACGAAGCGGAGGCCGCGCGGGGCGGTGAGTGGCGAGCGCTCGGCGCCCGGGGCAAGACGGATCACCTGCTGCGCCTGGCCGACGGGGTGCGTGGCGACTCGGCGCGGGTGCTCGAGATCGGCTGCGGCGACGGGGCGATCCTCGCCGAGATCCACTCGCGCCGACCGGGCTGGGAGCTGGCCGGCGTCGAGATCGCCGAGGGCGCGACCGCTCTGAGCCGCGCGCGAAACCCCGGCGCCGACGTCCGGCGCTACGACGGCGCGTCCCTGCCGTGGGACGACGACGCGTTCGACCTGGCGCTCTTGTCGCACGTCCTCGAGCACGTGCCCGAGCCGGCCGCACTGCTGCGCGAGGCGGCGCGGGTGGCGCCGCTCGTCGCGATCGAGGTCCCGCTCGAAGCGAACGTGTCGGCGCGCCGGGCGAGCAAGCGGGCCGTGTCGGAAGACGTCGGGCACCTGCAGCGCTTCGGCCGCGCCGACGTGGCACGTCATGCAGCGGACGCCGGCCTCGCGGTGATCCGCGACCTCACCGACGCGCTCCCGCGCAGCACCCACACGTTCTTCGCGCGCTCCACCTCCGAGCGGGTCCGCGGATCGACGAAGTGGGCGGCCAGGTCGGCCGTGCACCGCGTCGCACCGCGCGTGGCGGAGCGCATCTTCACCGTGCACTACGCGTGCCTATGCCGGCGCGGGACGGCGTAGCGGCTCGCCGTGGCGGAGCTCCCGAAGAAGCTCGGCGTCGTCGGTGCCGGCACCATGGGCGCCGGTATCGCGCAGCTCGGCGCGCTTGCCGGGGTGGAGACACATCTGCACGACCCGGCCCCGAACGCGCTCGCCGGCGGGCTCGAACGGACGCGGGCGCACCTGACCAAGGGCGCCGAGCGCGGGCGCTGGACCCGCGACGATGCCGCGGCCGCGACGGCCCGGCTCCAGCCCGCCGAGGCGCTCGAGGATCTCGCCGGCTGCGACTTCGTGATCGAGGCGGCGCCCGAGCAGCTCGACCTGAAGCGCGAGCTGTTCGGGCAACTGTCCGAGATCTGCGGGCCGGACACCGCCCTCGCTACGAACACCTCGTCGATCCCCGTCACGTTCCTCGCGACTGCCGCCGCGCGGCCCGCGAACGTCGTCGGCATGCACTTCTTCAACCCGGCGCCGCTCATGCGCCTCGTCGAGGTCATCCCGGGCGTGGACACGAGCGACGCGACGGTCGCCGCGGCGCGCGCGCTCGGCGAGGCCATGGGCAAGCGCGTGATCCGTGCCGCCGACGGCCCGGGATTCCTCGTGAACCGATGCGGGCGGCCGTTCTACACCGAGGCGCTCCGCCTGCTCCAGGAGCGGGTCGCGACACACGAGCAGATCGACCGGATCTGCCGCCTGGGAGGCGGCTTCCGGATGGGCCCGTTCGAACTGATGGACATGGTCGGGATCGACGTGGGCTTCGAGGTCGCGAAGTCGTTCAACGAGCTGAGCTTCGGCGAGCCTCGTTGGCGCCCGAACCCGATCCAGGAGCGCATGGCGCGCGCCGGGCGGCTCGGCCGGAAGAGCGGCCGCGGCTACTACGACTATTCGTCGGGCGAGCACCGTCCGCCCGACCCGGAGCCACTCGAGCCGGGCGGCGGTGAGAACCGCGCAGTGACGATCACGGGCTCGGACCCCGTCGCCGAGGGGCTCGCCAGGCGCGGCGTCGCCGCGGGGTTCGAGGTCCTGCCGGAGCGCGGCGAGGACGTCGAGGTGCGAGCGCTCGGGCTGCCGTCCATGCTGCTGTGCGCCGACCGCAGCCTGCGCGCCTACGGGAACCCAGACGCCGTCGGCTTCCACGTGATGCCGCCGCTCGACGAGGCGCGGCTCGTCGAGCTGACCGGGGAGCGGAACGAGCAGGTCGAGGCGCACTGGAACCGGCTCGGCTTCCACACCGAGTGGGTGAACGACGCGCCCGGCCTCGTGCTCGGCCGGATCGTGACCCAGCTCGTGAACGAGGCGATGTTCGCCGTAGGCGAGGGAGTCGGGAGCCCCGAGGACGTGGACGCCGGCCTGGAGCTCGGCCTGAACCACCCGCGCGGGGCGTACGGCTGGGGCGAGGCGATCGGGTTCGACCGCGTGCTTGCGGCGCTCGATGGGATCTGGGCGGAGCGTCGCGACGAGCGCTACCGCCCCGCGCCGCGGCTCGTAAGCTCCGCAGGATGACCACCGCCACCGCCGCCCAGCTCTCGGAGCCCGCCCGCAAGTTCATCGAATGCCCGCCCGACAAGCTCCTGATCGGCGAGGAGTGGGTGGATTCCGCCTCCGGCGAGACCTTCGAGACGATCGACCCCGCAACCGGCGAGGTGATCTGCGCCGTCGCGAAGGCGGGCGCGGAGGACGTGGACCGCGCGGTGAAGGCGGCGCAGGCCGCGCTCGAGGGGAAGTGGGCGAAGCTGCCGCCAGCCGCCCGCGAGGCGCTGATGCGCAAGCTGGCGGACCTGATCGAGGAGAACGCCGACGAGCTCGCCGAGCTCGAGGCGCTCGACAACGGGAAGCCCGTGAAGTTCGCCAAGGCGGTGGACGTGGCCAGCGCCGCGAACCACCTGCGCTACTACGCCGGCTGGCCGACGAAGATCGAGGGCGAGACGATCCCCGTCAGCTGGCCGAACGCCTTCGTCTACACGCTCAAGGAGCCGGTCGGGGTCTGCGGCCAGATCATCCCGTGGAACTTCCCGCTGCTGATGGCCGCGTGGAAGATCGCTCCCGCGCTCGCGGCCGGATGCACGGTGATCCTGAAGCCGGCCGAGCAGACGCCCCTAACCGCGATTCGACTCGGCCAGCTCGTGCAGGAGGCCGGCTTCCCGCCCGGCGTCGTGAACGTGCTGACCGGCTTCGGCGACGCCGGCGCGGCGATGGTCGAGCACCCGGGGATCGCGAAGATCGCGTTCACCGGCTCGACGGCGGTCGGGCGCGAGATCGGCGCCAAGGCGGGCCAGATGCTGAAGCGCGTCACGCTCGAGCTCGGCGGCAAGAGCCCCAACATCATCCTGCCCGACGCCGACCTCGAGGCCGCGATCAAGGGCGCGTTCATGGGCATCTACTTCAACACCGGCCAGGCCTGCAACGCGGGCTCACGGCTGTTCGTGCACAAGGACCAGTACGACACCGTGGTCTCGGCGCTGGCCGACGCGGCGAAGGGAGCGAAGGTCGGTCCTGGGCTCGACGAGTCGACCCAGTTCGGGCCGGTCGTCTCGCAGGAGCAGTACGAGCGCGTGATGAGCTACATCGAGTCGGGACGCCAGGAGGGTGCCGAAGCGCTCGCCGGCGGCAACGGCGGGAACGGCGGGAGCGACGGCTACTTCATCAAACCCACGCTCTTCACGAACGTCACCGACGACATGCAGATCGCGCGCGAGGAGATCTTCGGGCCCGTGCTCGTCGCCCTGCCCTACGAGGACCTCGAGGAGGTCGCTCGGCGGGCGAACGCCACCGAGTACGGGCTCGCCGCGGGGGTGTGGACCCGCGACGTGGCGAACGCCCACAAGATGGCCAAGCTGCTCAAGGCGGGGAACGTCTACGTGAACGTCTACGCGCCCGCCGACCCGGCCGCGCCGTTCGGCGGCTACAAGGCGTCCGGCATCGGCCGCGAGATGGGTCACGCGAACCTGGACGCCTACCTCGAGCTGAAGACGGTCTGGACGAGCCTCACATAGGCGTAGGCTTCGTCCATGCCGATCATGGACGTCACATACCCCGAGGGCGCGCTGACCGCGGACCAGCGCACTGAGCTCGCCAACGAGCTCACCACCGTGCTCCTCCGCGCCGAGCGGGCACCCGACACGGATTTCTTCCGCTCGGTCACGTGGGTGTTCGTGCACGAGCTGCCCGAGGGCGCGATCCTGACTGCGGGCCGCCCGGTGGAGCAGCCGATCTTCAGGATCATGTGCACGACTCCGCAGGGCGCGCTCTCCGACCGGCGCCGCCAGGAGCTGGTGGCCGAGGCCACCCGCGTCGTGCGCGAGATCGCCGGCATCCCGGAGGAGGAGGCCATGCGGATCTTCGTGCTCTGCCGGGAGATCGACGAGGGCAGCTGGGGCGCCGGCGGCCACGTGATCCAGTTCGAGCAGCTCCGCGCGGCCGCGAAGGCTCAGCGCGAGGAGGCCGAGGCGCCGGCGACGGCGTAGCCGGGCTACGCGCCCGCGATCATCTCGTCCCAGTCGGGGTACGCGGACATCTCGACCAGCTTCCCCTCGCGCAGCCGCATCAGCATCGGCACCCGCATCTCGATCGGGATGCCGCTCTCACGGCCGCGCCCTGTGATCAAGCCACGCGCCGCCACCGTGCCCTCCGCCACGTCCACCAGCTCCTCCGCGTCGAAGCGGAGGTCGTCCACGATCTCGTGGAACGAGTCGAAGTAGCGACGCACCCCGTCGTGGCCGTCGTAGGTGTCCGGCTCCGCCGACAGCTCGGGCGGGACCACGCCGTGAAAGTCCTCGGCGAACCACTCGAGCGCGGCCTCGGTGCCGCGTTCGTTCAGCGTGTCGAGCATCTCCCTAACCGTGGCGGCGCTCATGGCGACACCTCCACGAACAACGCCGATCCCGTCGCCACGACGCCGCTCTCCCCCAGCGCCTCCGCGCTCGCCCAGATCTTGCGCCCCTCCCGCCGGTCGATCCGCGCCTCCAGCTCGACGCGCGTGTCGAGCGGCGCCGGCCCGTGCAAGTCCATCTCGAAATGGGCGGTGAACGCGAGGGCCTGCTGGTGGACGCACAGCGACATCGCCTCGTCGAGCGCGGTGGCCACGACTCCGCCGTGCGCCATGCCGGGTGGCCCCTGGAGCGCTCGCGTCGGGGTGAACGCGCCGCTCACGCTGCCGTCGTCGTGCAGGTCGAGCTCGAGCCCCAGCCCCTGGCCGGTACCGCACGCGAAGCAGTCGTCGTGGTGGCGGAGGGTCAGCTCTCGTCGTCCCGCAGCATCCGCCGCAGCACGTAATGGAGGATGCCGCCGTGGCGGTAGTAGAGCCACTCGTTCGGTGTGTCGATCCGCACGCGGGCCTCGAACTCGGTGTCGTCGGCCTGGACCTTCAGGCTCTTGGCGCCGTCCTCGAGCGGCGCGAGCGTGAACGTCTCCTTTCCGCTCAGGCCGAGCGACTCGGCCGATTCGCCGTCCGGGAACTGGAGCGGGAGGATGCCCATGCCTACGAGGTTCGATCGGTGGATGCGCTCGTACGACTCCGCGATCACGAAGCGCACCCCCAGGAGAAGCGGCCCCTTCGCGGCCCAGTCGCGCGAGGAGCCGGACCCGTACTCCTTGCCGGCGAGGACACCCAGCGGGACGTCCTCGTCCGCGTACTTCATGGCGGCGTCGAAGATCGTCATCTCCTCCTCGTCCGGCAGGTGCACCGTGAAGCCGCCCTCGGTGTCGGGCGCCAGGAGGTTGCGCAACCGCACGTTCGCGAACGTGCCGCGCACCATCACCTCGTGGTTGCCGCGGCGTGAGCCGTACGAGTTGAAGTCCTTGCGCTCGACATCGTGCTCGCGGAGGTATCGCCCGGCGGGGGTGTCCTCCTTGAAGGCGCCGGCCGGCGAGATGTGATCTGTCGTGACGGAGTCGCCGAGCAGGCACAGGATGCGCGCCTCCTCGATCCGCTCGAAGCCCTCCGGCGGATCCTTCGACATCCCCTCGAAGTACGGGGGGCGGCGGACGTAGGTGGAGCCCGCGTCCCACTCGTAGCGGTCGCCCTCGGGGATGTCGATGCCCTTCCAGTTCTCGTCGCCCTCGAACAGGGTGTCGCCGTAGCTGTTACGGAACATCTCCGATTCGACCGCCGACTCGACGGCCGCGTTGACCTCCTCCTGCGACGGCCAGATGTCGCGCAGGTAGACGTCCTCACCGTCGGCGTTCTGGCCCAGCGGGTCGTTCACGATGTCGATGTCCATCCGGCCGGCCAGCGCGTAGGCGACGCACAGAGGCGGCGAGGCCAGGTAGTTCATCTTCACCTCGGGGTGGATCCGGCCCTCGAAGTTGCGATTGCCCGACAGCACCGAGCAGACGACCAGATCGTACTCCTCGATGGCCTCCGAGATCGCCTCGGGCAGCGGCCCGGAGTTGCCGATGCAGGTGGTGCAGCCGTAGCCGACCAGGTCGAACCCGAGCTCGACGAGCGGCTTGTCGAGTCCCGATCGCTCCAGGTACTCGGTGACCACCTTCGACCCCGGCGCGAGCGACGTCTTCACCCACGGCTTCTGAGCGAGGCCGCGCTCGACCGCCTTCTTCGCGAGCAGGCCCGCACCCAGCATCACCGACGGGTTCGAGGTGTTCGTGCAGCTCGTGATCGCCGCGATCACGACCGCGCCGTGCCCCAGCTCGAACGACTTGCCGTCCTCGGTCTCCACCACGGCGTGCGCGGGGTCCGCCTCCGCGACCGCGGTCGGCGCCCCGGCGTGCGGGTCGGGGTCCCCCTCGGCCTCCATGCTCGACCCGGGCGCGGGCGGGTCGCTCGCCGGGAACGACTCCCAGGACGCCTGGTCCGGCGAACCGTTCGCGGGTTTGCCGTTGCCGCTGTTGATCATGTCGTTCAGCGACGCCGCGTACGACTCGTGCGCCTCGCTCAGGGCGACCCGGTCCTGGGGGCGCTTCGGCCCGGCCAGGCTGGGCTCGACCGTGGACAGGTCGAGCTCGAGGGTGTCCGAGTAGGCCGCCTCCTCCGCGTCCTCTTCGTGGAAGAGGCCCTGCTCCTTCGTGTAGCGCTCGACCAGGTCCACGAGCTCCTGCGGGCGGCCGGTGAACTCGAGGTAGCGAAGCGTCTCCTTGTCCACCGGGAAGATGCCGCAGGTCGAGCCGCACTCGGGCGACATGTTCCCGATCGTCGCCCGGTCGGCGAGCGGCAGCGTCGCCAGGCCCTCGCCGAAGTACTCGACGAACTTCCCGACCACGCCCTTCTCGCGCAGCATCTGCGTGACCGTGAGCACGAGGTCGGTGGCGGTCGCGCCCTCGGGCAGCTCGCCGATCAGTTTGAACCCGACCACCTGAGGGATCAGCATCGAGATCGGTTGGCCGAGCATCGCGGCCTCCGCCTCGATGCCGCCCACGCCCCAACCCAGCACGCCCAGGCCGTTGATCATCGTCGTGTGGGAGTCGGTGCCGACGAGGGTGTCGGGGTACGCCACCCCGTCCTTCGTGAACACGACGCGCGCCAGGTACTCGAGGTTCACCTGGTGGCAGATGCCGGTGTTCGGCGGGACGACCTTGAAGTCCGCGAACGCGCTCTGGCCCCAGCGCAGGAACGCGTACCGCTCGTAGTTGCGCTCGAACTCGAGCTCGGCGTTGTGCTTGAACGCGAGCTTCTCGGCGAAGTGGTCGACCTGGATCGAGTGGTCGATGATCAGCTCGGCCGGCGCGAGCGGGTTGATCCGCGACGCATCGCCGCCGAGGTCGTCGATCGCGTCGCGCATCGACGCCAGGTCCACGATCGCCGGCACGCCGGTGAAGTCCTGCATGAGGACGCGCGCCGGCGTGAACGCGATCTCCTGCGAGGGCTCCTCGGTCGCGACCCACTTGGCGACCGCCTCGATGTGGTCGCCCTTGACGTTCTCGCCGTCCTCGGTGCGCAACAGGTTCTCGAGGAGGATCTTGAGCGAGTACGGCAGCCGCGCGACGTCGTACTCGTCCTGGAGCGCGTCGAGGCGGAAGATCTCGTGGTCGCCGAACTTCGCCTTCGCTCCGAAGCTGTTCCCGCTCACGCAAGCACCCCGTAGTTCATTCCACCAAAGGCGAACGTGGGAACCACGGGCCATTGGCGCTTCCAGCACTCCATCTCGGAGGAGGGGAACACGTTGAAGAAGCGCGGATCGTCGCGATTGGCGTCCGCGAGGCACTTCTCCTTGACCATCGAGTCGTACTGGTCGATCGAGTCCTCGAGCGTGTTCGAGTTGAGCACGACCTCGCGATTGAAGAACTCGGCGTGCGCCTTCACGCCGGGAATCTTCGACAGGTGCGGGTGCCAGTTGTCGGCGCACACGCCGTTCTCGCTCGAGACCCACACTCCGTCGGGAGTGTTCACGCAGAGCGACTGATTTCCGTCCGTGTGTCCCGGTGTCCAGACGAGCGCAACCCCGACGCCCAGCTCGACGTCGCCGTCGAGGAGGACCAGGTTGTCGTCGACCACGTCGTCCATCCCGCCGGGCACGTACCACGCCCACTGCATGGGGTGAAGCGAGTGGAACGTGTCCACCTCCTTGCGCTGGCACAGGAACTTCGCCTTCGGGAAGAACGGCTCCTTCGGAAGCGACTCGCCGTCGACCGGCTTCGTCGTGCCCATCAGCCGGCGCATGTCCTGGACATGCAGGTGGTCGAACGAGACGTAGTCGACGTCCGCGGGGCTCAGGCCGACCTTGGCGAGCGCCTCCTCGACGGTGTTGAAGTACTTCGCGCCGATCCGCTCGGTGAAGGTGTCGCCGTAGCGCTCGGCGAGCTGGGCGTAGAACGGCGCCTCGCGTGACCCCTCGGGCACGGTCGGCTCCCACACGAGCGTCTTCGGCCGGCCCTCGAAGTCGTCGAACTGGACGACCACGAGCCGGTTGCGGATGTTGATGAACGGGTTGATCGCCCGTGCGGCGCCGCCGAAGGCGAACTTCACCGGGTACGCCGCGGACACAAGGTCCACCGTGCGCACCGCCTTGACCTCGCCCTGCCCCTTGAAGCGCGCGCGGAACTGATCCGCAGCGGCCCGGATTGCGGGCAGCCGCTCCCCGCGCGGCCACAGCGAGTTCGCCTCGTCGAACTCGTGAAACGGCCGGATGCCGAGCGTCTCGGGGCTCTCGATCACTGCCATATGGTCATGCTAGCCGCGTGCGAGATCTGGCCTGTGTCATCCACGTCCACTCGACCTGGTCCGACGGAACCGGCACGGTGCCTCAGATCATGCGCGCCGCCAAGCGGGCCGGCGTGGACGTCGTCCTGCTGACCGACCACGACACGCTCGCGGCCCGCGACCACGGCCAGGAGGGCTGGCACGACGGGGTCCTCCTTCTGGTCGGCGAGGAGGTGACGCCGGTCGACGACCATTACCTCGCGTTCGGGATCGATCGCGTCATCGAGAAGGACGGCAAGTCACCCGCCGCGGTCTGCCGAGAGGTCGAGGACCAGGGGGGCTTCGGGTTCGCCGCGCACCCGTTCTCGGAGGGTTCGCGCCTCTTCCGTAAGCGCGGCATCCCCTTCCACGACCTCGAGTGCCTGAAGGGGCTCGAGCTGTGGAGCTTCGTGAACGACACCGGCCAGTCGATCGACCGGCTGCGCGACGTGGTCAGGTTCCTCGTCGCCCCCGACCGCTACATCGAGCACCCGCCCGCGCGCAACCTGCGCGAGTGGGACCGCCTGTGCCACGATCGCGACGTGATCGCGATCGGGGGCCTCGACGCGCACCAGGTCGGGCTGCGAATCGGGTCCTGGGTGCCGCTTCGGCTCATGTCCTACCGGCGGTCCTTCCGGCACCTGCGCACGCATGTGCTCGTGGAGGGCGGGCCGGACCGCGAGAGCGTGTTCGCCGCCCTGCGCGCCGGGCGCTGCTACATCGCGCGGGACTCCCTTGCGCCGGCGCGCGGCTTCACGTTCCAGAACGACGCGGGCACACTGCGCGCCCGAGTACCCCGGGACGCGCGCCTGCGCCTGCTGCACAACGGCAGGGAGGTCGCGACGGCGAGGGGCCGCGCGATCGACCACGCCGCGGAAGCTCCGGGGGCCTATCGCGTCGAGGCCTTCCTCGATGCGCACGGGCGCGAGCGGACGTGGATCCTAAGCAACCCGATCCGGGTGGGGACGTGAAGCGGCCGGACCCGGTGCGGGCGCGCGCCCAGTACCGCCGCCTGGCGGCCGGCTACGACCGGCACATGTGGTTCGCGCGCGGCACGCACCGCGAGTCGGTGGAGCGGCTCGATCTCCAGTCGGGACAGGTGGTGCTCGACGTCGCCTGCGGCACGGGGCTCAACTTCGCCGCCATCGAGGCGGGGATCGGCCCGGAGGGCCGGCTGATCGGGCTGGACCTCAGCCCGGAGATGCTCGCCGCGGCGAGGCGCCGGGTCGACGCCGAGGGATGGGCGAACGTGACACTCGTCGAGGCGGCCGCCGAGGAGGCGGACCTTCCCGATGGGATCGACGCGTTCCTCTTCTCCTTCGCGCACGACGTCGTGCGCGCACCGGCGGCGCTGGACAGTCTCCTGGCGCACGCGCGTTCCGGCGCGCGCGTGGTGTCCGCAGGTGGCAAGTGGCCGCCTCGCTGGGCTGTCCCGGTTCACGCCTACGTTCGGCTCCAGGCGCCGCGCTTCGTCACCACGATGGAGGGGTTCGACCGGCCATGGACACGGCTCGAGGAGCGCCTCGCCGGGCTCGAGGTGGAGCAGCGGTCGTTCGGCGGGGCCTACGTGGCCTGGGGCCAAACGCTTTAATCGCCGCATGGCAACGGCCGAACGGACGGCGCCGACGGGGAGCTACGAGGGGTACGAGGGGGCATTTGCCGCCGTCGAGGCCCCGTTCGCGTTCGTGGACCTCGACGCGATGTGGGCGAACGCCCAGGACATGCTCCGGCGCGCGTCCGGGAAGCCGATCCGCGTCGCCACGAAGTCGATGCGCTGCCGGCCGCTGATCGCCTCGGCGCTGGCCCACGCCGACGGGTTCCGCGGCCTGATGACCTTCACGCTCGCCGAGACGCTGTGGCTCTGGGAGCTCGGGTTCGACGACCTCCTGCTGGCGTATCCCACCGCGGACCGACAGGCGCTCGCGCGCCTCGCCGCGATGGACGACCCCGGCCGGCCGGTGCTGGTCGTGGACTCGGCCGAGGGGCTCGAGCTGATCCAGTCCGCCACCGCCGGCGGCGCGCCCACCCGCGTCTGCATCGAGATCGACCTGTCGTACTGGACCGCCGGCGGGCGCGTGAAGCTGGGCCCGAAGCGCTCCCCGATCCGCACACCCGAGCAGGCCGTCGCGCTCGCGCGCGAGATCGAGCGGCGGCCGGCGTTCGAGCTGGCCGGCCTGATGGGCTACGAGGGGCACATCGCGGGCGTCGGAGACAGCCCGCGCGAGCGGGTCCGGGCGGAGGTGATCCGGCGGATGCGGCGCTCGTCCGTCAACGACATCCGCGAGCGGCGGGCGGCGATCGTGGACGCCGTGTCGCGGGTGCGCCCGCTCGGCTTCGTGAACGGCGGCGGGACGGGAAGCCTGGAGCTGACGAGCGCGGAGGCGGCGGTGACCGAGCTCGCCGCGGGATCCGGCTTCTACGCACCCACGCTGTTCGACCACTACTCGTCCTTCAAGCTGCGCCCGGCCGCGATGTTCGCGCTCCCCGTGGTGCGACGCCCGGCCCGCGGCTACGTGACGCTGCTGGGCGGCGGCTACCTCGCCTCCGGCCCCGCCGACGACTACCGCCTGCCGAGCCCGCACCTGCCGGCCGGGCTCGAGCTCGACTCGATGGAAGGCGCGGGCGAGGTGCAGACGCCGGTCCACGGGGCGGCGGCCGACCGGCTGGGAATCGGCGACCGCGTCTATCTCCGCCACGCGAAGGCGGGCGAGCTGTGCGAGCGGTTCGAATCGCTCTACCTCGTCTCCGGCGGCCGGATCGTGGACCAGGTGCCGACGTACCGCGGCGAGGGCCGCAGCTTCCTATAGGGGGACGGAGCCCTTTTCTTTCACGCCGAGCACGCGCTCGACGTAGTCGTTCGTGAACACGCCGTCCGGGTCGAGCCGGGCGCGGACCGCCTGGAACGTGTCCCACTCGGGGTAGCGCGGCGCCAGCGTCGCCGCGGTCTGGAAGTGGCGCTTGCCCCAGTGCGGGCGGCCGTCGTAGTCGTCCATGATCCGCTCGACGCCGCGGAAGTAGGAGTCGAAGTCCATCCCGCGGTACTGGTGGACCGCGATGTAGCACGTGTCGCGGGCGGCGGCGGTGCTCAGGAGGGCGTCGTCACCCTTCGTGAACCGGACCTCGTAGGGCATGGAGACCGGGAGCCGGCGCCGCTCGATCAGGTCCACGACGCGCCGGATCGCCTCGGCCCCCGCCGCACGCGGGATCCCGTACTCCATCTCGGTGAACTTGATATTGCGTCGGCTCGCGTACACGCGGTAGGCGTGGTCGACGACGCGCGAAGGCTGCATCAGCGGGACGATGCGCCGGTTGAGCGCGGGGATGATCCGCGGTGCGGCACGGCCCGCCCAGAAGATCGCGGAGGGGATCGCGTTCTCGGCCACCACGTCGTTCAGCCAGCGCTTCCACGCCTCGGTCGGCTCCGTGTCGCGCTGGCTGCGCTCGCTCTCGCGCGTCATGACCCGCCCGGTGTAGGGGAAGCCGTAGAACTCGAAATGGTCGTTGGCCGCGACGAGGTCGTCGAGCGCGGCCAGCGTCTCGTCGAGCCCCCGCGGGAGGTCCAGCCGCTGGAGCGTGAAGAGCGGCACGCACCGGAGCGTCACGCCCGTGATCACGCCGAGCGCGCCCAGCGAGACCCGCGCGGCGCGGAAGGCCTCGGGATCGGCCTCGGGCGTCAGCGCGCGCACCTCGCCGTCGGCCGTAACCAGGCGGAGCGCGGCGACCTGCGCGCTCAGGTTCGGGAAGGTCGCGCCGGTGCCGTGCGTCGCAGTGGCGAGCGCGCCCGCGAGCTGCTGGCGATCGATGTCGCCCTGGTTCTCCATCGCGAGCCCGCGCTGCGCCAGCTCGGCCCCGAGCCGATGGAGCGTGATCCCTGCCTCGACCTCGACCAGCGTCCCGTCGACCGACAGGATCCGGTCGAGCGCGTCCATCCGGAGCATCACCTCGTCCGTGCACGCGATGTCGGTGAACGAGTGGCCGGACGCAGAGACGCGGATGCGTAGCCCCTCGCCGGCCGCGCGGCGCACGGCCGCGACGACCTCGTCCTCGGACCGCGGCCGCTCGATCCGGACCGGCGCGCACCGCTGCTCGCCGGACCAGTTGACCCAGCGCTCGCTCAGCGCGGCGAAGCGGGCGCGGTGACCTCGTCCTGAGCGGCCCAGTGCGCCTCGGGGTCCGGCGGGCGGTCGCGTAGGTACCACTCGGCGTCGAGCGCGGCCTGGCAGCCGCTGCCCGCCGCGGTCACGGCCTGGCGGTAGGTGTGGTCCACCAGGTCGCCCGCGGCGAAGACGCCGGAAAGCTTCGTCCGGGTGGACTTGCCCTCGGTCACCACGTAGCCCTCGTCGTCCAGCTCGACCTGGCCCTCCACGATCTTCGAGTTCGGCTCGTGGCCGATCGCGATGAACGCCCCGTCGATCTCGAGGCTCTGGCCGTCTCCGTCCTGAGTGTTGTCGAGGACGACCGTGTGCAGGGCACCGTCCTCCCCAGCCTCAAAACGGTCGACGACAAAGGGCGTGACGAGCTCGATGTTCTGGGTGTCCTTCGCGCGATCGAGCATGATCGCCGACGCGCGGAACTCGTCACGGCGGTGGACGATCTTGACGTCCTTGGCGAACTTGGCGAGGAACAGGGCGTCCTCCATCGCGGTGTCGCCGCCGCCCACGACGATCGTCGGCTTGTCACGGAAGAACGCTGCGTCGCAGGTGGCGCAGTAGGAGACGCCGCGGGCGGCGAGCTCATCCTCGCCCGGCACCCCGAGCTTCTTCGGCTCGGCACCCATCGCGAGGATCACGGCCTTGGCGCGGTACTCCTCGTCGCCGACGAAGACCCGGTGGAATCCGCCCTCTCGATCGAGCTGGACGCGGTCCACGTCCTCGGTCACGAGGCGCGCGCCGAAGCGCTCGGCCTGGTCGCGGAACTCCTGCATCATCTCCGGCCCCATCACGCCGTCGCGATAGCCGGGGTAGTTCTCCACCTCGGTGGTCTGCTGGAGCAGGCCGCCCCAGGCGAAGCCCTCGAACACGAGCGGCTCGAGGTCGGCACGGGCGGTGTACAGCGCGGCCGTGTACCCGGCGGGCCCGCTGCCGATGATGATGACGTTCTCGACCTTGCCGTTCTCGCTCACGTGGTGGCCTCCGCCGTTACTTTACTTTCTGAAGTATAGGCGGCCGTGCCCCGATCCTCGGCCTCCCATTCCGAAACCGTATTCCGAAGTTGGACGTACGCGATGATCCCCGGCGGGATCGGGAGCCAGAACGCGATGACCCGGTAGGTCAGCACGGCCGCGAACACGGTTGCCGTGGGGACGTCGAACAGCACGAAGGCGGCGATCATGCCCGCGTCCACCGACCCGACTCCGCCGGCCGGCGAGGGGATCAGGTTGGCCGCCATCCCCACGAAGAACCCCTGCACCATCACGCCGAACGGGACGTCGCCGCCGTAGGCCTCGAAGCTGGCCCAGAGGATGCCGATGTTCGCCGCCCAGAATCCGAGCGCACCCGCCACCGCCATGAACCCGCGTCCCGGGTGGCGCACGTAGGCGATCGCGGTGCGCACGCCCGTGGCAAGCGTCGCCGGGCCCTTTGCGAGCTTGCTCGCGATGCGCCCGAGGCGCTCGTGGCTCTGCGAGAAGTCGGCGAGGCGGCGCTCGACATCGCCCGGGATCAGCGCGACGAGCCCGAGGAGGACGAGGACGACGCCCGCGACGGAGGCGGGCACGATCGTCCCGCCGGAGGGGTTGCTGCCGGGCAGCACCCCGGTCCTCAGGAGGACGCCGAAGAGGATCAGCGCCACCAGGTAGAAGACGTAGGTCAGCGCGAGGAACGCGACCATGCGGCACGCCGCGCGCCGGCGCTCCATACCCGCCTTGCGCAGCGCCCAGTAGGTCACCACGAGCCCGCCGGCGCCGGCAGCCGAGAAGATCCTGGTGGCCGCCAGCCCCGCCATCGTGATCTGGTAGCTCGCGCGGAGGTCGAGCCGCTCGTGCACCTTCTCCCCGACGTTTCCGCCGAGGATCCCTCGGAACAGCGCAACGTATGCCCCGAACGCCGCCACGTTGAAGCCGATCGCGACGACGATCCAGTACCAGGTCGCGTCGTCCATCTTCTCGAGCGAGTCCTCGAAGCCGGCGATCTTCGGGAAGACGACGTAGATCGCGACGATCCCGAGAAGGAGAATCGCGACGAAGTAGAGGAGCCGCCGCCGATCGCGCAGGAGGTTCGCGCCCTCCTCCACACGTGCGTCCTCCTCGAGGTCGACGAGGCGCTCGTGCTCGTCCGTCACAGCCGTCTTGCCCCCAGCCGAACGGCCTCAGCGAGCGTCACGCCGGCGAGAAGGTCGACCACGTAGTGCTCGCCGAGGTAGACGAGGGCGAAGCCGAGCGCCGCCGTATACGTCCATCCGACCGCGCCGTGACCCCGGCCGACGTCCGAGAGGACGTGCGCCGCCATCACGGAGGTGCCGAAGTGGAGGGATGGCATCGCGGCAAGCGGGTTCCCCGCAAGCGAATCGTAGAGCGGGCGCCAGAGCCTCCCCCAGTAGTGCTCGCCCGCGTCCACCATGATCCGCCGGACCGGTTCGATGTTCCCGTTCCTCGCCGCCCACCACGGCGGCGCGGTCGGCACCGTCCAGTAGACGACGCAGCCCAGATCGAAGACCGCGGCCATCTGGCCGGCAGCACGCGGGAACTGCTCGGGTCGCCGCCACAGCACGTATGAGACGGTCGTGTGCGGCACGAAGAACCAGATCCAGTGGACCCAGGAGAGCCATAGGTCGTGGCGGCGGACGATCCCCTCTCCGCCCCCCAGCCTGCGCTGGAGGCGCACGCTCGGCGGCACGCCACGGCCGATCGCGCGATCCACCTGGATCGGATAGTCGACCCGCAGGCGGCGAAGCAGGCCGTCCGGGTCGTCGTTCGGCATCTCGTAGTGAGCCAGGTAGGCGAACATCTGCAGCGCGTACACGCCGGCGTCGCGGAGCCGGGTGCGCGGGACTGCGAGCGTGAGCGCGTACGGGGACTGCCATGCGAGCGCGCTGACGACGGGGCGGGGCAGGTTCAGCCGGTGACGCAGGAGCGGGGCCGCGGCTCCGGCGACGACGGCTCCGGCCGCCAGCGTTCTGATCGCCCGGCGAACGTTCCGTTTTCGCCCGCGCGCCAAAGCGCGTCGAGGATATCTGCGGCTACCGCTTGACCACGTGGTGAGGCGCGGTGGGCGGCGCATGCGGATCCCGCTTGAACCGGCCGGTCCTGCGGCGCTCCGCGAGGCCTTCCATCTGCTCGGTCCACTCCATGGCCTCGGCGGCGCTGTCCACGGGCGGACGGCTGCGCAGCACGGGGCCGACCTGGCTGCCGACGCCCCTCAGGACGTAGGCGTCGCGATTGGCGTCGTAGCGGAAGCCTGCGATCTTCGCGAGGCGGAGGGTGGCAGGACCTACCTGCCGGCGTGTACGTGGCGAGCGTCTGATGGAGGGCTCCTTGCCTCCTTATACGCGCGGAAGCGCCGATCCCTGATCAGGCAGCTGCGCCAACGGCCTGAACCGCATCGCCCTCGGCGATCGGCCCCGGCATGAGCTCGTCCGCCGGCGGGCAGTCGAGCCCGATCACGGCGAGCCGCCGCTTCAGAGCGCGGTACGCGTAGCCATAGATCTGGGTCGAGTCGTAGCCGTAGGAGACGAAGCTCTCAGCGCTGTCCGCGTACGGCGGCACGAAGACGCGCACCGCCTTCGGCACCAGCTCGCGCACGCGGCGCTCGATGATCGGCCGGAAGCGCTCCGCGTCCTCCGCCATCACGTCCTTCAGGAAGCGAACGCCGAAGGCGATGTGGCGATGCTCGTCGCGCTCGACCATCGAGAACCCCTTCTGGAACCCGGGGTAGAGCCCGTGGTCCTCCATGTACTGGAGGATCAGGCGCTGGCCGGTCATGGCCAGGACCCCCTCGATGATCAGGTGGTAGGTGGCGATCCCCTCGACGAACAGGTCGAGGTCATCCGGGGCGGCCTGGATCCGCTGGGCGACCTCGCGCAGCCCGCCGTCGAAGGTGTCGTGCCAGGCCGGGACCATCGTTGCCTCCAGCTCGCGCATCCGCCCGCGCAGGTCGTCGGCCGACAGCGCCATCACCTCGGCTCCGAAGCGGTCGAAGAACGCGGTGTGCCGCGCCTCGTCCACGAGCTGCGTGGCGAGGAACATCTCGACCTCCCCGCTGGGCGCAGCCAGCAGGAACGGCGCGAGGTCCGCGGTCACGCGCTCCTCGCCGATGTAGAAGGAGCCCAGGCTCCACGCGGTGTGCGCCTGCGACTCGGCGGGTGTCGTGACCCACTGCTCCTGGTCCACCGAGAAGTCGAGCTCGTGGGCCTTCCAGTTCTGCTTCTCCCACAGCGCGTAGAGCTGGCCGTAGGTCAGGAGGTCGCCGCCCGCACGGCGCTTGCCCTCCGACTCGTGCGCCGGATCGCCCTGTCCGGGCGACGCCGCCGCCCCGTTCGCGCTCGAGCCCCAGCTCCCCGCCCGCGCCGACTGGAGCGCGCGCTGGCGCTCCTCGCGCGCCAGCTCCTCGTCGTCGCGCCCCTGCGCGCGGTCCATCCAGCGGCCGAGCAGGGTGACCGGGTAGATCAGGCCCTCGATCGACGTCAGCTGGAGCCGCATGGCGTCCGTGGGGCTCAGCTCGCGCTTCACCAGCTTGCGAAAGGTGTCGGGCGAGACGCTGACGACCGCGTCCGGAGTGCGGCCGTTCCCGGTCGTCGACACCTGAATCGGCTCGCCGTCGCGCACCTCGATGTCCCACGAGCCCTCGCCGATCTCGTAGCGCAGCAGGTAGTTGTGCCCGCGCGTCCACGCGGGGTCGACCAGGTAGGGCAGCGAGCGATAGAGCAGATCGGGGTCCACGTTCCCGCCGTTCGCGAGCACGTCGGCCAGGTCGATCTCGCCGGTCGACATCGCGCGGAGCTTGCGCGCGCGCAGTCGGTTTCCGCGAATTCGCACCCGGCCGGACACGATCAGCCGGATCGGGCTGCCGCCGCCCGCCAGCTCGGCGAGGCCGCGAGCGTCGGTCGAGAGGTTGAAGTCGGTGCCGCCCTCGAGCCCCTCGCTCACCGTCGCGTGTCCCGAGTCGACCGCGACCGTGTACTCCCCGATCCCCGCAACGCACATCCCGAACCTGAGCGAGCCGGGGATCTTCGCGGCGGCGGCGGGCAATGTCTGGATTACCAGGCGCGCCGCGAGCTCCGGGTCGTTCCGTCCCATCTCCGCGATTGCTTGAGGCGTCCGGTCCATCAGCTCACCGGCTCCATTATGGCCGTTGGTACGGGCGTCACGTCGGCGAACCGGCGCGCGTCCGCCGCGGTGCCGATGTGCTGACCCCAGTGCATGGGGACGGCCAGGCGCGGTTGGATCCGGCGAGCGGCCTCGGCGGCCTCCTCGGCGGTCATCACGTAGACCCCGCTCACGGGCAGGAGCGCGACGTCCACCCCGCTCACCTGGTCCATCTCGGGGATCACGTCGGTATCGCCCGCGTGGTACAGGCGCTCACCGCGGTGGTTCACGTCGTAACCGACCCAACCCGCCTCCCGGGGGTGGAACGGCTTTCCGTCCGCGTCGCGCTTCGACGTGTTGTAGGCGGCCACCGCGCGGATCGACACGCCGTGGGCGAACTCGGGCTCGACGATCTCGCCGGGCGCGATCGAGATGACCCGTCCCCCCACCCGCTCGGCCACCGCAGCGGGGGCGATCAGCGCGGTCCGCTTGTGCGACACCGCTTGGATGTCGCGCGGCGAGAAGTGGTCGTAGTGGCCGTGCGTCACCAGCACCAGGTCAGCCGGCGGCGCATCCGGCCCGACCCGGTAAGGGTCGATGTAGATGGTCGTGCGGCCCGCCCGGACACGGAAGCCGGAGTGGCCAAGCCACTCCACCGCGTCGATCAGCACGGCTCGTCGATCGGCCGTCTAGTCGATCGTGCGCCTGGCGGTCGCCCGCTCGGTCTTGCCGGAGCGGGTGGCGCTCGCGGTGGCGATCAGCTCGACGCGATCGCGCTTGCGCAGCACCTTGCGTGCCGAGCGCGACAGCTTGAACGTGACGCGGCGGGCGCCCGCCTGCTTGAAGTTGACGCTCTTCGAGCCGAGGGCGATCTCACTCTTGCCCGTGTCGGCGCGGGCGGCGACCTGGACCTTCGCCTTCTCCGACTGGACCCGCAGCTTCAGCTTGCCGCTGTCGACGACCTTGTCGAGGTCCTTCGAGAGCACCTGCACGCTGACCCCGCCCTTCGGCTCGGGCCGCGGCACCGGCGTCCCGGCCGAGCTGACCTCGAGCGTGGCCTCCATGCCGGGGTGGATGCTGCAGAAGAAGTCGTAGCTGCCGGACGTCAGGTACTCGGTGCCCACCACCGGCCCGGATCCGAAGGGAGCGACGAGGTCGGAGCGGAACAGCGGCTGGCCGTTGTCACCCGTGTGGTGCGCGACCACGTCGTGCCCGGCGATGTCGAAGTTCTGGAAGGTGACCTTCTCGCCCTGGTCGATCGTCGTCGAGCCCGGGCCGAACACGTTCGGCGGGATCGCCGTGATCGTGCCGTCCGCCCACGCGGCGGGCGCGCCGACGAGTAGTGCGACGAGTGCCGCTGTGAGAGCCCTGCCCACGGTGGAAATCATGACACGCTCCGATCGGAGAGGATGCAGCCCATGACCTACTCAACGATCCAGTGGGAGCAATCTGACGGCATCGGCCGGATCACGCTCAATCGGCCCGAGACCCTGAACGCCTGGACGTCGGAATTCGGCGGGGAGCTGGGGCAGGCCGTCAATCGCGACGCGGCCGACCCGTCGGTCAGGGCGGTCCTCATCACCGGCGCGGGACGCGGGTTCTCGTCGGGGGCCGACCTGAAGGCCGGCTTCGAGCCGCACCCCGACGACGGGATGCCGAACGTGGCCCGCGAGCTCCACGAGGTCTACCACCCGATCATCGTCGGGGTTCGCGAGCTGGAGAAGCCGGTCGTGGCGGCGGTCAACGGCCCGGCGGTCGGCATCGGGCTGTCGCTCGCGCTCGCGTGCGACCTCATCCTGGCGGCGGAGTCCGCCTACTTCGGGCTCGCGTTCGTGAACATCGGGTTGATGCCGGACGGCGGCTCCACGCTGTTCGTCCCCGCGACGGTCGGAAAGGCGCGCGCGTTCCAGATGGCGATGCTGGGTGAGCGGATCGAGGCGCATCGCGCACTCGACTGGGGCCTGATCAACGCGGTCCACCCCGACGACCGGCTGATGGACGAGGCCGACGGCCTGGTCGAGCGCCTCGCGGCCGGCCCGACGCGATCGTACGCCGGTACCAAGCGGGCGCTCAATCGAATGCTCTACCCGGACATGCACGGCCAGCTCGACCTCGAGGCGGAGCTCCAGCACGCGCTCGCGCGGTCGAAGGACTTCCAGGAGGGCGTCACCGCGTTCGTGGAGAAGCGCCAGCCCGACTTCACCGGCGGATAACCACGGCAGAGCCGTGGATATGATGCCGCGCGCCTTGCGACGCCTGCGACGCCTCCCCCTTTTCGCGCTCATCGCGGCCGGCGCACTGATCGTCGGCGCGCCCGAGGCCTCGGCCGACCTCATCTCCCCCGAGTCCGGTCCGTCGAAGAACGCGGAGGACATCGACACGCTCTTCAAGATCACGACCTACATCGGGATCGTGATCTTCCTGATCGTCGAGTGCACCCTGATCTACTCGCTGATCAAGTTCAGGGCGCGCCGCGGCGGGCCGGAGGCCGCGCAGATCCGGGGCAACACGCCGCTCGAGTTCGGATGGACGCTCGGCGCAGCACTCATCCTCGTCGTGCTCGCCACGGTCACCTTCGTGTACCTCCCCGGCATCAAGGACCCGCCGGCGTCGAAGGCCGACCCGCTCGAGACGGCCGAGGGCGTGGACTACGCGACGATCAACCAGAAGGACCCGCCCGACGGCAACGCGCTGCAGATACGCGTGAACGGGCAGCAGTACCTCTGGCGCTACGACTACGAGGGCCAGGAGGCCCAGCTCTTCAGCTACCACACGCTGTACGTGCCGGTGAACCAGACCGTGACGCTCACCGGTGTCTCCCAGGACGTCGTCCACTCGTGGTGGGTCCCCGAGCTCGGGGGCAAGATCGACGTGGTGCCCGGGCACGAGAACGAGACCTGGTTCCGCGCCGAGGAGGAGGGCACCTTCGAGGGCGTGTGTGCCGAGCTCTGCGGTGAGGGGCACGCCGACATGCGGACCCGCGTCGTGGTGCTGCCCCAGGACGAATACGACGCGTGGGTCGAGCAGACGACGGAGGACATCCGCGAGGCGCAGACCGGCCTGGCCGAGCAGCGTGAGGCGCGGGAAGAGGAGGAGGCCGCCGCCGACGAGGGCGACGCCCCGCAGGGTGAGGACGGCGGCCAGACGACCGAGTCCGGCGAGGACGGCGAGGAGAGCAGCCCCTGATGGAATCGGCGACGATGGAAGCCACGGCGGCACAGCGCGCTCGGCCCGAGGTCCCCATGCGCGGCTACCGCGAGGCACCGCGCGGCTGGCTCGGATGGCTCTCCACCACCGACCACAAGCGCATCGGGATCATGTACATGGCCGCCGCGCTCGTGTTCTTCATCGTGGGCGGCGCCGAGGCGCTGCTCATGCGGCTCCAGCTCGCGCAGGCCGAGAGCACGCTGATCGACGCCCAGACCTACAACGGCCTGGTCACGATGCACGGGACCACGATGGTCTTCCTGTTCGTGATCCCGATCCTCACCGGGTTCGCGAACTACCTGGTCCCGCTGATGATCGGGGCGCGCGACATGGCCTTCCCGCGCCTGAACGCGGCCTCATTCTGGTTCCTCGTCACGGGCGGGATCGTCTTCCACGTCTCCCTGTTCTTCGAGCCGCCGACCGCCGGCTGGACGATGTACGCGCCGCTGTCCGACAACGCCTACCTCCCGGATGGCGGCGTGGACGCCTGGATCCTGCTCATCCACCTCACGGGCGTCAGCACGGTCCTCGGCGGGATCAACCTGATCGCGACGATCCACAACATGCGGACGAAGGGCATGGGCTGGGGCCGCATGCCGCTGTTCGTCTGGACCGTCCTGGTCTTCAGCTACCTGATCGTCCTCGCCTACCCGGCGATCGCGGCGGCGGTCACGATGCTTTTGACCGACCGTCACTTCGGCACGTCGTTCTTCGACCCGATCGGCGGCGGCGACCCGATGCTGTGGCAGCACCTGTTCTGGTTCTTCGGCCACCCCGAGGTCTACATCATGATCCTGCCCGCCTTCGGGATCGTCTCGGAGGTGCTGCCGGTGTTCGCCCGCAAGCCGATCTTCGGCTACAAGGCGATCGCGGCCTCGACCGTGGCGATCGCGTTCCTCTCGATGCTGGTCTGGGCGCACCACATGTTCACCACGCCGACCGCGACCGTGGTGCTGGCCTTCTTCATGATCAGCTCGATGGTGATCGCGGTGCCCACCGGCATCAAGGTCTTCAACTGGGTCGCGACGCTCTGGCGCGGCTCGATCGTCTTCAAGCCGCCCCTCTACTTCGCGGCCGGCATGGTCGGCCTGTTCACGATCGGCGGCATCTCGGGGGTGCAGCTGGCGATCTTCCCGGTCGACTGGCAGCTCCACGACTCGTACTTCGTGGTCGCCCACTTCCACTACGTCCTGTTCGGCGGCTCCGTGTTCGGGATCTTCGCCGGGCTCTACTACTGGTTCCCCAAGATGAGCGGGCGGATGATGTCGGAGGGCCTCGGCAAGCTGTCGTTCTGGTTCATGTTCGTCGGGTTCAACCTGACGTTCCTGATCCAGCACTCGGCCGGCCTATCCGGCATGCCCCGGCGCGTCTACCAGTACCCCGACCAGGGCGATCTCGAGCTCTTCAACGTCCTGTCCACGATCGGGTCCTTCCTGCTCGGCATCGGCGTGCTGATCACGGTGATCAACCTGATCCGCTCGATCAAGAACGGCAAGCGCGCGGGCAACGACCCCTGGCAGGGGAACACGCTCGAGTGGTTCACGCAGTCGCCCCCGCCCGCGAACAACTTCGACGTCGTCCCGCCGGTGCGCTCGGCCGAGCCGATGAAGGAGATCCGCCGCGACGTCGCGCGCGGAGCCGGCGAGCAGGCCGGGTCGGTCGCCCAGCCGATCGCGTAGAGCAGGGCCATCGCTAGATTTCCCGGCTCGCGATGACGGCGCCGTCTCCTCGGTACCGGCAGCTCGCGCTCGCGACGCTGCTCCTCACCTTCCTGCTGATCGTGATCGGCGGGATCGTGCGCGTGTCCGATTCCGGGCTCGGCTGCGGGCCGGCCGACTCGGGCTTCCACGGCTGGCCGTTCTGCAACGGCGACGTGGTCCCGGGCATCGACCTCAACTCGATCATCGAGTACACGCACCGCGTCGTGGCGGCGATCGTCGGCATCCTGATGTTCGCCCTCGCCGTGCTGGCGTGGCGAAACCACCGCGAGCACCGCGCGCTCGTGCGCGTGACGATCGCCGGCTTCGTCCTGGTCGCGGCGCAGGGCGCGCTCGGCGGGGTCGTGGTGGAGGAGAACCTCGAGGAGGAGCTCGTGGCCGCGCACCTCGGGCTCGCCATGCTGCTGCTGGCCGTCCTCTACTGGATCTGGCGCGCCTCGCGGCCCGAGCTGATCGGCACGGACCCGCCCGACGCCGGGCCGCGGTACCGGCCGCTCGCGTGGGTCACGTCCGTGCTCGTCCTGCTCACGATCATTGCCGGCGGCTACATGGCCGGCACGCAGAACTACGGCAAGGCCGACTACCAGCTCGGCGACGGCGCGCACCACGCGTGCGGCAAGGAGTTCCCCACGTGTAACGGCGAGTTCATGCCGTTCGGCGACGCCCGGCTCGTCGACATCCACCTGATGCATCGCGCGTTCATGTACATCGCGGTGCTGCTCGTGCTGGCGCTCGTCGTCGTGACCCTGCGGCGCCGCCCGGATCCGGGGTTGGTGAAGGGGGCGTGGGCCGCCCTCGGGATCGTCATCGCGCAGGTGCTCGTGGGCGCGCTGAACGTGTGGCTCGACGAGTACGAGGCGCTGATCGTCCTCCATCTCGCTCTCGGGACGCTCTTGTGGTGGACTGTGATCGCCATGACGCTGTCGCTCTACCGCGTGCCCTCACCCGTCCTCGCCGGCGGGCCGGTCGCGAACCCGGCGGCCGCGTGATGGAGGCCGTTCGCACCGCCACCGCGCCGAGCACGCTGCGCACGGTCGTCTCGGACTACTTCGAGATGACGAAGCCGAAGGTGCAGTCGCTGCTGTTGTTCACGACGGTGACGACGATGTACGTGGCGGGCGACCCCTCGCTCGGGCTCGTACTGCTCACCTGCCTCGGCGGCGCGCTGTCCGCGGGCGGGGCGGGCGCGGTCAACCACTGGTTCGACCGGGATCTGGATCGGACGATGTCGCGTACCGCCGACCGGCCGGTCGCCTCCGGGCGGGTATCGCCGCGAGCGGCTGTCACTTACGGGGTGGGCCTGGGCGTCGCCTCCGTCCTCCTCCTCTCGCTGGCCGTGAATCCCCTCGCGGCCGCGCTGTCCGCTTCGGGCTTCCTCGGCTACGTGTTCGTCTACACCGTCTGGCTGAAGCGCACGACGCCGCAGAACATCGTGATCGGCGGCGCCGCCGGCGCGGTGCCGCCGCTGGTCGCGTGGGCGGCCGTCACGGAGGGGCTCTCCGGCACGGCGCTCTACCTGTTCGCGATCGTCTTCTTCTGGACCCCGCCGCACTTCTGGGCGCTATCGCTCTTGATGAAGGACGAGTACGCGAAGGCGGGCGTGCCGATGCTGCCGGTCGTGCGCGGCGAGGACGAGACGCGGCGCCAGATCCTGCTCTACACGATCCTGCTCTACGCGGTCACGCAGCTGCCGTTCTGCGCGGGTGCCTTCGGCCTGACCTACCTGGGCATCTCGGTCGCGCTCGGCGGAGTCTTCATCGCGGGCGCCGTGGTCCTCTTCCGGCGCGCCGACCGCCGGTCGGCCCTGCGCCTCTACCTGTACTCGCTCGCGTACCTGGCGCTCTTGTTCGCGGCGATGGTCGCGGACGCGCGCCTCTAGCCGGCCAGGCGCTCGCGTAACAAAAACAGGGACGGAGCCCTTTCTTGCACCCCGCCTCGGGGCGAGCCCGGCTGCGGCCGGGCTTAGCTTCACGATGCCGCGCCCTCCCCGCACCGAGTCACCCGGAGGGATTCACCACGTCTGGCAGCGCGGGAACAACAAGCAGCTGATCTTCAGCGACGCTCACGACCGCCGGATGTTCCTGCGATTACTGCAGGAGGTAGGCCGAAAATACAGGTGGGAATGTCTTGGCTACTGCCTACTTGACAATCACTTCCATCTGATCCTGGAGACGGTCGAAACGACGCTCGGTGCGGGGATGCGCGCCCTCGACAGCCGCTACGCGCACTGGTTCAACGAGCGGCATGACCGGGTGGGGCACCTATTCCAAGCACGGTTCGGGTCCAAGCTCGTTACGACCGACGAGCAGTTCGCGCAACTACTCAGATATGTAGCGCGCAACCCGGTGCGTGCCGGCGCCTGTGACGACCCCGGTGCCTGGCAATGGAGCAGCCATCGTGCACTCATGACGAACGTTGCGCACCCGCTGGTGGCCGTCAGTCGCGTGACCGAGCTCCTAAGCCCATACGGTGGCGAACCCGGCCGCCGCTACCCACGGCTCTTCGAAGGGCGCGGCCCGCTGCAGCACCTTGACCCTGATGGCAGCCCTTGGGAGATAAGGCCGACGCTCCTCGAGATCTTCGCGTCCGAGGAGGACCAGCTAGCGGCCATGAGGCGAGCTCGCCAGCATGACTACCGGCTCGCCGAGATAGCGGCGCATGCCGGGGTCACCGAGTCGACCGTTTGCCGCAGGCTGAAGCGCGTTTAGCGTCGCCTCCCCGACGGTGTGCGGCCCGCGTTGCCTGCAAGAACGGGCTCCGTCCCCGTTCTTGCGGTTTCGGGTTCCGGCGGTGCCGGGTACGGGCAGGGCATGGACGAGCGGGAGACCAGCCAGGCTGACGCGCCTGCGAGCGAGAGCATGCAGGGCGCAGATCAGGACAACCCCCAGGGGAAGACGAAGTGCCCCGACTGCCTCGGGACCGGCTCGCGCGAGGGCGAGGACTGCATCACCTGCGGCGGTACCGGGGTCGCGCCCGAGGAGAGCGCCGGCGGTGGCTGAGCAGCCCCCCGGCGACGGCCGGTCGATCGAGAACCCGGATGAGTCCGACTCGCATCGCGAAGAAGCGCTGCCCGTGAAGGGCAAGACGCCAGGCGACGCGGGCAGCGCCGGCGAACGCGTATCGAAGCCGGGTGAGGGGCTCGTGACCGAGGAGGGCGTGAACGAGCCCGGCACGAAGGCTGACCAGCCGAACTAAGTTGCCGCGACGCCGGATTCCGGCGCGGTCGTCACAACGTTCGGGTCAGGCGCCGGTGTCGGTCCGTTCGAACTCGCGCGTCGTCGAGAACCCCTCCCCCGCCTCGAGCTGCTCCTCGGCGCGGATCACGTGCATCACCGCGTTGATCAGCGCCAGGTGCGTGAACGCCTGCGGGAAGTTGCCCAGGTGGCGCCCGGTCCGCGGGTCGATCTCCTCGGCGTAGAGGCCGAGCGGTGACGCGTAGGCGAGCAGCTTCTCGCAGAGGTCACGCGCCTGCTCGTTGTCGCCGATCTCCGACAGCGCCGACACGAGCCAGAACGAGCAGATGGTGAACGTTCCCTCCTCGCCGCGCAGGCCGTCGTCGGTCTCGTCCACGTTGTAGCGAAGCACCAGCCCGTCCTTGGTCAGCTCGTCCGCCACCGCCCGCACGGTCGCCCGGATGCGCTCGTCGTCGGGCGGCAGGAAGCGGACGAGCGGCATGAGGAGGACCGAGGCGTCGAGCGCGTCGGTGTCGTAGTGCTGGGTGAACACGCCGTCCGGGCGCGTGCCGTTCTCGCAGATGTCGGCCTTTATCTCGTCGGCGATCTGCTGCCAGCGCGCGGCGAGGTCGAGCTCCTCGCGGATCTCGGCGAGCCGCGCCCCACGATCGAGCGCTACCCAGCACATCAGCTTCGACGTCGTGAAGTGCTTCGGCTCCCCGCGCACCTCCCAGATGCCGCGGTCGGGGTCGCGCCAGTTGTCGACGGCCGCCTCGACCTGCCGCTTGAGGATCGGCCACACGCGCTCGGGCAGCGAGTCGCGCGACTTCGTGTGCAGGTACACCGAGTCGAGCACCGCCCCCCACACGTCGTGCTGGTCCTGGTCGTACGCGCCGTTCCCGATCCGCACGGGCCGCGCCCCCTCGTAGCCCGAGAGGTGGTCCAGCGTCCGCTCGGTCAGCTCGGCCTCGCCGCCGATGCCGTACATGATCTGGAGCTGTCCCTCCTCGGCCTCGGCCACGTCGGCGATGAAGTAGAAGAAGTCGTTCGCCTCCCAGTCGAAGCCGAGCGAGTAGAGGCCCCAGAGGGTGAACGTGGAGTCGCGGATCCACGAGTAGCGGTAGTCCCAGTTCCGCTCACCGCCCGGCGTCTCCGGCAGCGAGGTCGTGGCCGCGGCGACCATCGCGCCGGTGGGCGCGTACGAGAGCCCCTTCAGCGTCAGCGCGGCCCGCTGGAGGTGGGTGCGCCACGGGTGGTCCGGGAACTGGCCGCGGTCGAGCCAGTGCTGCCAATGGTGCGCGGTCCAGACGAGCCGTTCGTAGGCCTCGTCGTGGGTCTGCGGCGCCGGATGATCGGACCACGCGAGCGCGGCGAAGAGCGTCTGCCCCTCCTTGATCAACGTGCGCGCCGTCGCGCGCGGGCCCTCGAATCCGAGCCGCATGTCGGTCGTGAGCTTCAGCTCGACCGCGTGATCGGTGCCCTCGGGCGGGCGGCACACCCCCTCGTGGTAACCCGGCCCCGTGTACTCCCAGTCGCCCCGCGCGCGCCCGTAGTCGAAGACCGGCTCGCAGTCCAGGTTGATCTGGACCTCGCCGTTCACGCAACGGATCATCCGCAGGAGCACGTGGTCCGCGTCGTAGTCGGTGGGCGACCGCCGGTGCGTGTGCGACCGGTCGGTCTCGTGGTGCCAGGGCCCGATCAGCAGCACGTCGCGGACGATGATCCAGCCGGTCGAGGTGCCCCAGCTCGTCTCGAGCACCATCGTGCCCGGCAGGTACCGGCGTGCGGCGGGCACCGAGACATCGGCCGGACCCAGGCGGAAGTGGCCGGCGTCCCGGTCGAGGATCGCGCCGAAGATCGACGGCGAGTCCATCCGCGGCAGGCACAGCCATTCGACCCCGCCGTCCGGCGCGACAAGGGCGCACGACTCGCAGTCGGAGAGAAACCCGTAGTCCGTGATCGGCGGAAAGGGGCTGCGCTTCCAGAACGGGATGTCGGCCATCGTCATAGCCGCGCTGCCGCGCCGGGATCGAGAAAGAGCGTCAGGTTGCCGGCCTCGGGCTGCACCAGGCTGGCCGGCGCGTGTGGCCCCGGCGCATCGCCGAACGCGCCCGCGACCGCGTCCGCCTTGTCGTCGCCCGCCACCAGGAACAGGATGTCGTGCGCCGCGTTGATCGTGTCGAGGGTGAGCGTGATCCGCGGCACGAGCGGCGCCATGCCGGGCGTCTTAACCCCCACGGCCAGCCGATCCTGCGCTCCGAGCGCATCATCGCCGGGAAAGAGCGACGCCGTGTGCATGTCCGGCCCGAGCCCGAGCAGCACGAGGTCGAGCCGCGGTGGCGCATCGCCGAACGCCTCGCGCAGCGCCGCCTCGTAGGCGGCCGCGCCGTCGTCCGGGCCGCGCTCGCCCTCCATCCGATGCACCGCCGGCCCATCGGCGCCAGTCCCCAGCCGGCTGAGCAGCGCGCGCCGCGCCATGGCGTAGTTCGAGTGCTCGTCACCGGGCGGCACACAGCGCTCGTCGCCGAACCAGAGCGTCGCATGGGACCAATCGGCCTCGAGCTCGGCGGCCAGCTCGTACGCACGCCGTGGCGTCGAGCCACCGGCGAGCGCGATGTGACCGCCCGCGTCCGCGGCCGCCGCCATGCGCTCCGCCGCCTCCGCGGCGGGGTCGTCCAGCACCACGACCTCGGGGTCGCTCATCGCACCATCGCCCCGGCGGCCTCGAGCGCCGGGCCGTAGGTGGGCTCGCGCAGCAGCGCCTGGCGGATCCCCTCGCCGAGGATCCCCGCCTCACCCCGTGAGGCGCCGAGCACGGTCCATGTCGCTTCGCGCCCGTCGCGCGACGTGCGCCGCGCGGCCAGGCCGCCGGGGCCGCGATCGAGGGACAGGCTCATGCCGGACGCGGTCTCGATCTGGAGCCCGGCCAGGCCGGGGGCCGCCTGGTGCGCATCGGGCTCCAGGCAAAGCTCGACCTCGTGCCGGCGTGCGGACGCGCGACCGCGCAGCGATCCGTTCTGCTGGATGAGGGACCCGGGCTGCCAGCCGAGGCGCGAGCACAGCCAGCCGAAGAGCAACAGCGCCGCCATGGCCGAGTCGGGATGGTGGCGGACGGTGATCTTGGCGAGCCGGCCGAGCTCGGCGCGCCACAGCGGCGGATCGAACGTGGCGGCGATGCGCTCCCGCCACGGGGTCGAGCGCAGCCAGGCGAGATCGACCACGTACGCACTGCCCGCGAGCTGCTCGGCGCGCGTCACAGCCTCCGTCAGGCTGGGCTCCTCGATCGAATCGAGCAGCACGACCTGCACCAGCGACAGCACGGCGTCGATCGCCTCCGGGTGGCGGTGCGGCGACCAGGCGACGGTCGGCAGGTCGGGCACGACGAGCGCGTCCACCAGCGAGTCGAGCCGCGGGACGTGTCCCGGGCCGCAGTCCACGACCACGGTCTCGGACCCGACCGCCAACTCGCCCGGCTTCTTCGCGTCCGGACCCGACAGGTAGGCGACCGCATCGAGCTGCGTGCGCCCGGGCTCGATCGAGCAGATGACCGTGCGCGACGGGTGATAGCGGCCGACGCGCTCGAGCCTGTTCTCGATCTCGCCGCGCCACTCGCGGTCCACGATCGCGATCAGGTTGAGGACGCGCGCCGGGACGAACGCGCCCTCCGCGGCGCTCTGCTTGAGGAGGTCGCGGAGCGCGGCCTCGATCCGGCCGGGGCCGGTGTCCTGCTCAGACCAGAGGAACTCCGCCATCTATATCGCGCGCCACCTGTGGCCCTCCGCCAACAGCCCGTCCGCCTCTGCCGGGCCGTCGGTGCCGGCCTCGTACTGCGGCAGCGCGTCGTCGCTCTGCGCCCACCCCTCGAGGATCGGGTCGATCACGCGCCACTGAGCCTCGACCTCGTCGTTGCGCGTGAACAGCGTGGCGTCACCGCGCATCGCGTCCATGATCAGCCGCTCGTACGCCTCCGGCGACTGGGACAGGAACGCGGTTCCGTAGAGGAACTCCATGTTCACGGGCCGCAGCTTCATCCGCGTGCCCGGGATCTTCGCGACGAGCGAGAGCGAGACGCCCTCGTTCGGCTGCATCGTCAGCACGAGCTGGTTCGGCTGCACGCCGAGCGAGCCCTCCTGCGAGAACGCGAGGTGCGGCACCGGCTTGAGCGTGACCGCGATCTCGGTGACCTTGCGCGCCAGGCGCTTTCCGGTGCGCAGGTAGATCGGCACCCCCGCCCAGCGCCAGTTGTCCACCCCGAGCCGCAGCGCGGCGTAGGTCTCCGTCTGCGAGCCGTCCGGCACGCCCTCCTCGTCGAGATAGGAGTGCGACTCCTCGCCGCCGGCGTGCCCGGCCGCGTACTGGCCGCGCACGGTCATCTCCGCACAGCGGAGCGGGTCGGGCGGGTCGATCGCGTGCAGCACCTTGACCTTCTCGTCCCGCACCTCGTCGGCGGAGAAGTTGACCGGCGGCTCCATGCACAGGAGCGCAAGGAGCTGGAGCATGTGGTTCTGCACCAGGTCACGCAGCGCGCCCGAGCTGTCGTAGTAGCCGGCGCGGGTACCCACCCCGATGTCCTCCGCGGCCGTGATCTGGACGTAGTCGATGTAGTTGCGGTTCCACAGCGGCTCGAACAACCCGTTCGCGAACCGGAACGCGAGCATGTTCTGGACGGTCTCCTTGCCCAGGTAGTGGTCGATCCGGAAGACCTGCGACTCGTCGAGCACCTCGAGGACGTCGCGGTTCAGGCTGCGTGCCTCCTCGAGGTTCGTGCCGAACGGCTTCTCGATCACGACGCGGACCTCGGCGCCCTCGCGCCGGTCGAGCCCGTGCCGGCCGAGCTGGCCCACGATCACCGGGAAGAACGCCGGCGCGGTCGATAGGTAGAAGACCCGGTTGAACGGGATTCCCGCCTCGTCGTCGTACTCGGTGGCGCAGGTGGCGAGCCGCTCGAACACCGCGGGGTCGTCGAACGTGCCGCTGACGTAGCGGACCCGCTCGAGGAGCGAGTCGAGCACGCGCGGATCGGCCTCGCGGCGCGAGTAGCTCGAGATCGAGCGCCGTGCCACCTCGCGGTACTCGTCGTCCGGCATGTCGGAGCGCGAGACGCCGATCAGGTTGAAGCGCTCGGGCAGCGCGCCCTCGTGCGCGAGGTTGTAGATCGCCGGGAGGAGCTTCCGCTGGGCCAGGTCGCCCGTGCCGCCGAAGATGATGAGCGTGGTCGGATGGACGGGCAGCCGCTCGAGCCCCTCGACCAGCGGGTTCTCCGCAACCGTCGTCACGGTCAGGGCTTCGCTTTGGACTTCACGGCATGGCCGCCGAACTGCGCGCGCAGCGCCGCGTTCAGCCGCGCGGCGAACGCTCCCTGGCCACGGCTCGAGAACCGTTCGTACAGCGAGGTCGTGAGCACGGGCGTCGGGATGCGGCGGTCGATCGCGTCCTCGACCGTCCAGCGGCCCTCGCCCGAGTCCTCTACGTACGGCTCGAGGTTCGCGAGGTCGTTGCCCTCCTGCTCGAACGCGCGCGCCGCCAGCTCGCACAGCCAGGAGCGGACGACCGAGCCCTGCATCCAGAGGTGGGCGATCTTCGCGTTGTCGAGCTCGTACTCGCAGGCGTCGAAGAGTGCGAAGCCCTCGGCGTAGGCCTGCATCATCCCGTACTCCACCCCGTTGTGGACCATCTTCACGTAGTGGCCCGCGCCGGTCGGGCCGAAGTGCCCCCAGCCCGGGCCATGCTCGTCGTCCGACGGGGGCGCGAGCACGTCGAGGATCGGCGCGAGCCGCTCGACCGCTTCCTCTGGCCCGCCGACCATCATGCAGTAGCCCACATCGAGGCCCCAGACGCCGCCACTCGTGCCGACGTCCACGTAGTTGATCCCCTTCGGCTCGAGCGCCGCGGCGCGCTCCTTGTCGTCCGACCAACGGCTGTTGCCCCCGTCGATGATGGTGTCGCCCGCGTCGAGCAGCTCGCCGAGGCGGTTCACCGTCTCGGTCGTCGGGTCGCCCGCGGGGACCATGACCCAGACCGCCCGCGGCGGCTCGAGCTTGGCGACCAGGTCCTCGAGCGACGACGCGCCGGTGGCGCCGTGCGACGCCGCCGCGCTCACGGCGTCCTCCGAGAAGTCGAACGCCACGCACTCGTGATCGGAGTCGCGATGGATGCGGTGGACCATGTTGCCGCCCATGCGGCCGAGACCGACGAAACCGATCTGCATCAGGAGATCAGCCCCCTGATCCGCTCGGTGAGGGCACGTACGCCCTCTGCCGGGTCGCCCTCCAGGCGGACGCGCTCGGCGAGCAGGCCGTGGGCACGGAGCGTCTGGAGGTCGCCGGTCGCCTGCGCGTTCTTCAGCGTGGTGAACGAGTAGCCCGCCTCGGGGATCTCGACGTCGGCGTCGCCGTCGTGGATCAGCTGGAGGAAACGCCCCGTCGGCGGCCCGCCCTTGTGGAACTGGCCGGTCGAGTGGAGGAATCGCGGCCCGTACCCGAACGTCGTCGTGCACCGCGTGACGTCACGGATCGTTTGCCGCAGGTCGGCGACGGCCTCGTCGAAGCCCGCGGACGGCTGGACGTAGCCCATGACCGCCACGTAGTTCGGCGGCTCGGCGTCCCCGAGAAGCTCGCGGAGCGCCTCGTCGGTGCCCTCCTCCACCTCGGGCAGAGCCCCCTCGGCAGCGAATTGCTCGAGCACCTTGGCCGTGTTGTCCTTCGCCTCCTGGACGTTCGGCTGGTCGAAGGGGTTGATGCCGAGCGCCCAGCCCGCGACCGCGGTCGCGAACTCGGCGAAGAAGAAGATCCGGCCCAGGTCGAGGGCCCCGTGGGTGGCGAGCGTGATCACCGGGTGGCCCGCCTTCGCGAGCGCCTCCACCTTGGCGTCGGTCTCCTCGTCGGGCGCGTCCGTGTCGCGCAGGTACGCGAACACGCGGTCGTCGCCGTACACGTCCGGAGTGCCGAGCGGCTCGTCGGCGACGGGCAGGATCCCCTTGGCCTCCTTGCCGGTCGACTCGGCGATCAGCTGCTCGACCCACAGGCCGAAGCTCGCGATCGGGTCGGAGACCACGAAGGTCAGCTTGTCGCGCCGCTCGAGCGCGAGCGCCCCCATCGCGATCCCGAGCCACAGCCCCGAGTTCGACACCGTGCTGTCGTAGTTCGTGCAGTTCTGCTCGGCCACCTGGCAGCGGTTCAGCAGGCCGCGCACGTTCGCGCCCATGAGCGCCGCCGGGACGATCCCGAAGTACGACATCACCGAGTACCGGCCGCCGATCTCCGGGTCGTTGCAGAAGACGCGGCGGAACCCGCGTTCCTCCGCCAGCTTCTGGAGCGGGCTGTTCGGGTCCGTGATCGCCACGAATTGCGCGCCGTTCGCGCCCGTCCGCTCGAAGAAGTAGCGGAAGTGGGACAGCGTCTCGATCGTCCCGCCGGACTTCGACGACACGAGGAAGAGCGTCTTCCCCAGGTCCACGCTCCGCTCGAGCTCGGCCACCGCGCCGGCGTCGGTCGAGTCGAGCACATGCAGGCGAAGCCCGTGCTCGAGCGGCCCGAACGAAGCCCGGATGACCTCCGGCCCGAGGCTCGAGCCGCCCATGCCGAGGAGCGCGCAGTCGGTGAGGCCGTCGCGCTTCACCTCCTCGACCCACGCCTCGAGGTCGGCGGCCTCCTCGAGCATCGGCTCCGAGATCGTGAGCCAGCCGAGCCGGTCCGCCACCTCGGCGGCCCCGGCCTCGCCCCACAGCGTGTCGTCGCGGCGCCACACGCGCTGCGCGACGTCGTCCGACTTCACCTCGCGGGCCTTCTCGGCGATCCCCGGCTCGAGATCGTCGGGAATGGAGGTCCTGATCGTGGGCGGCCGGCCGGTGACGATCGCCTCGCGCACCTGCTCGACCCCCTCGATCAGCGAGTCGAATGACTTCACGAACGCCTCGATCCCCTCCGTCAGGAGCTTCTTCGTGACGTCCTCCATGTCGACGCCCGCCTCCGCCAGGGCTGCGAGCGCGGCGCTCGCATCCTGGTCCGCGGTCGCGCCGCTGACCTCGGCTCGCTCGGCGGCGGCGAGCAGCGTGGGCATCGGCATCGTGTTCACGGTGTCCGGCGCCACCAGGTCGTCCACGTACTTCGTGTCGGGGTAGTGCGGGTTCTTCACGCCGGTGGACGCCCAGAGCGGGCGCTGGACCGGGCAGCCGGCGTCGCGCAGGCGCGCGAAGCGGTCGCCCTCGAAGATCTCCTTGAACCTCGTGTACGCGGCGCGCGCGTTCGCGACGGCGGCCGTGCCCTGCAGCTCCTCGGCGGCGCCGGCGGCCTCGAGCCGCTTGTCCACCTCGCTGTCCACGCGCGACACGAAGAAGCTCGCGACCGAGTGCACGTCCATGCTCTCGCCGGCCTCGAGCCGGCGCTCCATCCCGCGGATGTAGGCCTCCGTGACGCGCTCGTAGGCGGCGACCGAGAAGAGGAGCGTCACGTTCACGTTGATCCCGTCGGCGATCGCCTCCTCGATCGCGTCGAGCCCCTCGTCGGTGCCCGGGATCTTGATCATCAGGTTGGGCCGGTCCACGCGGCTCCAGAAGTCGCGCGCCTCGCGCAGCGTTCCCCCGCTCGTGTCGAGCGCGAGGTCGGGCGAGACCTCGAGCGACACGAAGCCGTCGTGGCCGCCCGTCTCGTCCCAGACGCCGCGCAGCACGTCGGCCGCGAGCTGCACGTCCTTCACGGCGATCGCCTCGTAGATCTCCTTCGCGGACAGCCCCTCCTCGGCCAGCCGCCGGATGTCCTCGTCGTAGTCGTCCGAGCCGAGGATCGCCTTCTCGAAGATCGACGGGTTCGAGGTGACCCCGCGCAGGGAGTCCTCGCGCACGAGCCGGTCGAGCTCCCCAGCCTCGATGAGGTTGCGCCGGATCTGGTCGAGCCAGACGCTGGTGCCCGCCTCGGTGAGCGCCCGGAGGCGTTCATTGACCCCGGTTTGCTGGACGCTCATCCCTTCGCCACCTTCCTGCCGTGGTCGGCAATCGCCTCGGGCGTGAACCCGAAGTGCTCGTAGAGGTCCTTCTGGGGCGCGGATGCGCCGAAGCGGTCGAGCCCGACGGCATGACCGGCGTCGCCCACCCAGCGGTCCCATCCGAACGTCGCCGCCGCCTCGACCGAAACGCGCGCACGGATCGCGGACGGGAGCACCTCGTCCCGGTACGCCTCATCCTGCTCGGCGAACCGGTCGAGGCAGGGCGCTGACACCACCCGCGTCGCGACGCCGTCCGCCTCGAGCAGGTCCGCGGCGCCGTTTGCGATGTGCACCTCGGAGCCGGTCGCGATCAGGATGAGGTCGGCGTCGGCCCCCTTGTAGGACTCGCGCAGGACGTACGCCCCGCGCTCGATCGCATCGCCCGGGACGCCGGCCGGGTTCCAGACCGGGAGGCCCTGGCGCGAGAGTGCCATCACCGTCGGCCGGTCGGTCTGCTTCAGCGCGTGACGCCACGCCAGCGCGGTCTCGTTCGCGCCGGCCGGGCGGACCACGTCCACGTTCGGCGTGGCGCGCAGCGCCGCGAGCTGCTCGATCGGCTGATGCGTGGGGCCGTCCTCGCCGAGCCCGATCGAGTCGTGCGTGAAGACGAAGGTCGACGGGATCCCCATGAGCGCCGCAAGCCGGATCGACGCCTTCATGTAGTCCGAGAAGATCAGGAACGTCGCGCCGTACGCGCGGAACCCGTGCAGGGTCAGGCCGTTCACGACCGCGCCCATCCCGTGCTCGCGGATCCCGAAGTGCAGGTTCCGGCCGGAGTAGTCGCTGGCCGTGACGCTTCCGCCGTCGTCGATCAGGGTCAGCGTGGACGGAGCCAAGTCGGCGGAGCCTCCGACCAGCTCAGGCGCCGCCTTCGCGGCCCATTGGATGACCTTGTTCGACGCCTTCCGCGTGGCGATCGCGCCGCCCGCGGGGTCGAACCGCGGCACATCCGCGTCCCAGCCGTCGGGCAGGTCGCGCCGCAGCGTGCGCTCGAGGTCGTCGGCAGCCGCGCGGTTCGCGCCCGCCCAGGCGTCGTAGCGCCCCTTCCACTCGGCCTCGGCGTCCGCCCCGCGGTCGACGCACTCCCGGAAGCGCTGGAGCGCCTCCTCCGGCACGTGGAACGGCTCCTCGCTCGGCCAGCCGTAGGCCTCTTTGGTGAGCCGGATCTCCTCCTCGCCGAGCGGGGCGCCGTGGGCCTCCTCGGTGTCCTGCTTGTTCGGCGACCCGGGCGCGATGTGGGTGCGCACGACGATCAGCGACGGGCGGTCCTCGACGCCCTTCGCCGCGTCGATCGCCGCCTCGATCCGGCCGAGGTCGAGATCCTCGCCCAGGTTCTGCACGTGCCAGCCGTAGGCCTCGAAGCGGGCGCCGACGTCCTCGGAGAACGAGAGCTCGGTGTCGCCCTCGATCGAGATGTGGTTGTCGTCGTAGAACGCGATCAGGCGGCCGAGGCCGAGGTGGCCGGCCAGCGAGCAGGCCTCGGAGGCAACGCCCTCCTGAAGGTCGCCATCCGAGGCGATCGTGTACGTGAAGTGATCGACGACGCGGTGGTCGTCCGTGTTGAGCCGCGCGGCCCACATGCGCTCGGCGAGCGCCAGTCCGACGGCGTTCGAGATGCCCTGGCCGAGCGGCCCCGTCGTCGTCTCGATCCCGGCCACGTGCCCGTACTCGGGGTGGCCCGCGGTCGGGCTGCCGAGCTGACGGAAGTTCTTCAGGTCGTCGAGCTCGAGCCCGTAGCCCGTCAGGTAGAGCATCGAGTAGAGGAGCATCGAGGCGTGCCCCGCGGACAGGACGAACCGGTCGCGGTCGAACCAGTCCGGGTTCTGCGGGTTGTGCTTCATCGCCCGCGTGTAGAGCACGTAGGTGATCGGCGCCAGCGCCATCGGCGTGCCGGGGTGGCCCGAGTTCGCCTTCTGGACCGCGTCCATCGACAGCGTCCGGATCGTGTTGACGCAGAGCTGGTCGAGGTCCTGCGCGGTGGCGGTCTCCAATACGTCCTCCCCCTATCGGTTCATGTCGCAGTATCTCCGCGCGCCGCGTGCTCCTGCAAGGCGAGCAGCCCGGCGCCGATCATCCCGGCCGCGTTCCCGGCCTGCGCCACCTGGACGGTGACACGCTCCCACAGCGCGGGGAGCGCTCGCGAGCTCGCCTCGGCGACCGCCCGGTCGAGGAACAGATCCGCCGCGGCGGACAGGCCGCCGCCGATCGCCACGGTCTCCGGCTGGAACGCGTTGACCATGTTCGAGATACCGATACCCAGGTATCGCGCCAGCCGATCCAGATGCCCCTGGGCGTCGGCGTCGCCGGCGCGCGCGGCGGCGACCACGTCACGGCCCTTCCGGCCGGCCGCGCGCTCGAGGGCGGTGCCCGAGCAGAGAGCCTCGAGGCAGCCGCGGTTCGGGCAGTTCCCGGGGCACTCGGGGCCGTCGGCCTCGACGACGACGTGGCCGAGCTCGCCGCCGAGTCCGTGCGCCCCGCGGAAGATTCGCCCGCCGGTCACGATGCCGCCGCCGACGCCGGTTCCGAGCGTCAGCATCACGAGCTCATGCGCGCCGATCGCGTGCGCCTCCGCGAGCGCGGCGCAGGATGCGTCGTTGTCCACGTAGACGGGGACGCCCAGGCGGCGGCCGAGCTCCTCGCGGAGCGGGACGTCGGCCAGCGGGATGTTCACGCTGGCCAGGACGCGCCCGGTCGCCCACTCGATCTGCGACGGCACGCCGACCCCCACCGCCGCGGGCGAGCCGGCCTGCGCGGCAACTTCGGCGACGGCCTGCTCGATGCAGGCGAGGAGAGCGTCCGCGGACTCGAGCGGCGTCGGGTGCTCGACCGCGTGAAGCGCCTCGCCCCCCTCGACGGCCGCGACCGCGACCTTCGTCCCGCCGACGTCGACGCCGAGGAAGCTGGACACCCGCGGGTTATACCTGCGCGTGCTAGAAATCCTGCCGATGGATCGTCGCCTCGCCCTCAAGAACATGCGCACGGCGTTGATCGCCGGCGCGATCTCGCTGATCGTCTTCGCCGCGTCGTTCGTAGCCGGGCTCGTCTACAGCTGATGGCCGAGCAGGCCCCGACGTCGGGCGACGGCGCGCCGCCTCCGGGCGAGCAGGTCCACCTGCCGGGCGCGTCCTACCTGCCGGCGTGGACGGCGTTCGGCATCACGATCGCGCTCGTCGGCGTGATCATGTCGTGGGTGATCGTCGCGATCGGCGCGGCGATCGCGGCCGTCGCGATCGCCCGCTGGATCAAGGAGACGCGCGAGGACATCTCGCGCCTGCCGCTCGAACACTGAGGCACTTACGCCGCGGACAGCTTGTCGTCCACCTCGCAGGACGCCCCGTCGAGCGTCCAGCAGCGGACGATGTCGCGCATCGAGAGCACGCCGACGATCTCGCCGCCGTCCACCACGACGAGATGGCGGAAGCCGCCGCGGACCATCGCCTCGGCCGCGCGCTCGAGCGACCAGTCCGGCGCGGCGAAGGTGAGGGTGGCCGAGAGGTGCTCGCCGACCTTTTCGCTGTCAGGATTCTGACCGGCGCCTAGGGCGTCGAGGACGTCCCGCTCGGTGACGATTCCGGGTCCTGGCTGGTCCGGATCGATCACGATCGCGGCGCCCACCTTGCGCTCGGACATGAGGCGCGCGGCTTCACGAAGCGAATGCCCGGGCCCAACCGTGAGGACCGCCTCGCTCATTCCGTCGCGTACCTGCATCAATCCCCCTCCGATGGTCGTGCCGATTGCCGCAATCGTACCCGAAGACCGCTTTGGCGCCATCTGCTAAAAAAAGTGACTCAGGCGTCAACTTCTCCCGAAAGTTCGGAGGGCTCGTGCAGGCAAACGACACGGTAAGGCAGGCAACTCGCCAGCGACGCAAGGCGGTCTTCGAGGAGGCCGTCCAGGTGATCGAGAGCAAGTACGCCAGCGATCTCGATCTCGACCAGCTCGCGCGTGAGATCGCCACCTCCCGCCGCCAGCTCCAGCGGGTCTTCGCCGAGGTCGGCCAGACGAGCTTCCGCCAGTACCTCGCCGACGTGCGGATGCGGCACGCGGCGCGCCTCCTCCGCGAGGGCGCGATCCCCGTCCGCGAGGTCGCCCAGAGCGTGGGCTACCGCCAGCCGGCCCAGTTCGCGAAGGCCTTCCGCCGCCACCACGGCGCGCCGCCATCGAGCATCAAGGGCCGCGCCGCGGACACAAACGGCCACGGCGGCCAGTAGACCGTCTGGCGCATAGGAGCGCGGCGAAGCCGCGCGGTCACGGGGGCAGGGATGTCCCCCTCCCCAACGGAGACAAGCCGGATGCTTGCCGAGCTATAAACTCGCGGCGCTTTGAGCACGCCTGACAGCCCCTCCGAGCCGCCGGTCGGCGGACCGCCCGACGCTCCGCCCGCCGAACAGCGGCCGGCCGAGCACAAGCATCCGCTCGCGAAGATGCTCGCGATCGGCGTCGTCGCGTCGGTGATCGGCGTGGCGATCTGCCTGCAGATCGACTGGTTCCCGACGCAGGGCTCCACCCAGGCGGACGCGATCGACACGCTCTACGACGTGCTGATGATCGCCTCGGTCCCGATCTTCGTCCTCGTGATGACGGTCGCGATCTACTGCGTCATCGCGTTCCGCGCGAAGCCGGGCGAGAAGGGCGACGGCGCCCACATCCACGGCAACACCAAGCTCGAGGTCATCTGGGTGACGATCCCCTTCATTATCGTGACCGCCCTCGCGGTCTACGGCTGGATCGTGCTCGACGACATCGAGGCGGCCCAGGCCGACGAGCTCGTGGTGAACGTGACCGGCGAGCAGTTCGCCTGGTCCTTCGACTACCCGGACGAGAACGTGACCTCGAACGAGCTCGTCCTCCCGGTGGACCGGCCGGTGCACTTCAAGATCCACGCGAAGGACGTCCTCCACTCGTTCTGGGTGCCCGCCTTCCGCATGAAGCAGGACGCGGTGCCGGGGATCGAGACCAACACGCGCGCCACCCCCACCGAGCTGGGGAGCTACCCGGTCGTCTGCGCCGAGCTCTGCGGCATCGGCCACTCGACAATGCGCCAGGAGGCACGGGTGGTCCCCGAGGCCGAGTTCGACGCATGGGTCCAGGAGGAGCTCGACAAGGGCGAGGGGCCGGCCCCGGGCGAGGACCCCGTGGCCGCGGGGCGCGAGATCTTCACGTCCGCGGGCTGCAACGCCTGCCACACGCTCGCCGACGCGGACGCCACCGCGTCGGTGGGGCCGGACCTCGACGAGCTCGCCCAGGTCGCCGAGGACCGCTCCCCCGACCTGAACGCCGAGGAGTACGTGCGCGAGTCGATCGTCGACCCGCCGGCCATCGCGGTGAAGGGGTACGACGGGACTACCATGCCCGGCGGCTACGAGGACCAGCTGACCCCTGAGGAGATAGACACGCTCGTGACGTACCTGCTCGGACTTAGCCAGACGGAGGAAGGCGAGTAATGGCGGTCGCGCTGCGCCGGTGGACGGCGCCGGGGTGGTACCGCGCGCTGCTCAGCACGCTGCTCATGGCGGCGTTCTGCATCGGCCTCGTGGTCCTCGTCCGTTCGCTCTACGGATACGAGCCGCTCTGGGACTGGGACGCGATCGTGACGGTGATCATGATCGGCGCTCCGCTCGGCTTCCTCGTCGGGATCGGGTGCTTCGACTACTGGTTCTACTGGGCCTCCGGCAAGCCGACGCGCCCGGAGGACCACTCGGGCCACGGCGCGTACTCGTGGCGCGACTACTTCCGCGTGAACACCGATCACAAGGTGATCGGGATCCAGTACATCACCACGACGGTCATCTTCTTCTTCTTCGGCGGCCTGCTGGCGATGCTGATGCGCGCCGAGCTCGCGGCCCCCGGCTCGCAGTTCGTCGACCCGAACACCTTCAACGGCCTGTTCTCGGTCCACGCGTCGCTGATGATCTTCCTGTTCATCATCCCGGTCTTCGCCGGCATCGCGAACTACGTGCTGCCGCTCATGATCGGGGCGCCCGACATGGCGTTCCCGCGCCTGAACGCCCTGTCGTTCTGGATGCTCCCGGTCGCCGGCGTGATGATGACCGCGAGCTTCTTCGCCCCGGGCGGCTCGTTCGCGACCGGCTGGACCGCCTACGCCCCACTCTCCACCGAGACGCCGCTCGGGCAGACCTTCTTCACGATCGGCGTCCAGTTCGCGGGCGCGTCATCGATCGCGACGGCGCTGAACTTCCTGGTCACGATCATCACGATGCGCGCGCCGGGCATGACCTTCTGGCGCATGCCGCTCCTGGTCTGGGCGAACTTCACGACCTCGCTGCTCGTCGTGATCGCCACGCCGTTCATCGCCGGGTCGCAGTTCTTCGTGCTCTTCGACCGGGCGCTCGGCACCGACTTCTTCTACGCCGCCAACGGCGGCGACGTGGTCATGTACCAGCACGTCTTCTGGTTCTACTCGCACCCGGCCGTCTACATCATGATGCTGCCGGGCTTCGGGATCATCAGCGAGGTCATCTCCACCCACGCCCGAAAACCGGTCTTCGGCTACCGGATGATGGCCTTCTCGTTGATGGCGATCGTGGTGCTGGGCTTCACGGTCTGGGCGCACCACATGTTCGTGTCCGGCATGCACTCCTGGCTGCGCGTGCCGATGATGATCACGACGATGCTGATCGCGGTGCCCACCGGCATCAAGATCTTCTCGTGGCTCGCCACGCTGTGGCGAGGGGTGATCCACCTGACCACGCCGATGCTGTTCGCGCTCGGCTTCATCACGATGTTCACCCTCGGCGGGATCTCGGGCGTCGTGCTCGCGGTCGTGCCGGTGGACATCCACGTCTCCGACACGTACTTCGTCGTCGCCCACATCCACTACGTCTTGTTCGGCGGATCGGTGTTCACGATCTTCGCCGGCATCTACCACTGGTTCCCGAAGATGACGGGACGGATGTACGACGAGCGCCTGGGCAAGCTCCACTTCTGGCTCTCGTTCTTCTTCTTCAACCTGACGTTCGGCCCCATGCACTTCGTGGGCGTGGATGGCATGCCCCGCCGCGTGGCCGACTACGCCGAGGAGTTCGCGACGCTCAACGCGATCATCTCCGTGTCGAGCTTCATCTTCGGGCTCTCCATGCTGATCTGGCTGTACAACATGATCGTGTCGTGGCGCCACGGGCCGAAGGCCGCGGGCAACCCGTGGCGGGCCCACACGATCGAGTGGCAGGTCTCCTCGCCCCCGCCGATCTTCAACTTCGACAGCATTCCCACGGTCGTCGGCGGCCCCTATGAGTACGGGATCCCGGGCGCTCAGCACGCCGTCTTCGACGACAAGAAACCCGCCCCGGCGGCGGCTAAGCCAGCCGTCGCGACCGAATGAAGCGCCTCCTCGTAGTCGCGAACGAGACCGTCGGCGGCACGCCGCTGATCGACGCGGTCAAGCGCCACGCCGAGGCGGGCGAGGTGAAGGTCACGGTCGTCTGTCCGCAGAACCAGCCCAAGGGCGGCTGGGTCATCTACGAGGAGTCCGCCCGCAGCGCCGCCGCGAACCGGCTCGAGACGACGCTCGCATCGCTGCGCGAGATCGGGGTCCAGGCCGAGGGTGAGGTCATGGACCCCGACCCGTTCACGGCCACGACGGACGCGGTCAACGCCTTCGGCGCGGACGCGATCATCATCTCGACCTACCCCGACACGCGCTCGGGGTGGATGCGCCAGGACCTGATCGAGCGCGTGGAACGAGACACCGGCCTGCCGGTCGAGCACGTCGTCGTGGACCTCGACGCCGAGCGTGAGGACGTCACCCGGACGCTGGTCGTCGCGAACCAGACCGTGGACTCCGAGCCGCTCTTCCAGCGGATCGCCGAGAAGCACGCCGAAGGAGCGCGCCTCTTCACCGTGGTCGTACCGGCGGCCGGCGGCGCCGGCGACCCGAACGAGCGCCTCGGCAGCCTGCTGAAGCGCCTCGCGGACCAGAACATCCAGGGGGTCGGCCAGGTCGGCCATCCGGACGCCTTCACCGCGATCCAGAACGCGCTCCAGTTCTACAAGGTGGACGAGATCCTGATCGCGACGTTCGAGGGCGAGCGCTCGGGCTGGCTGCGGGCCAACCTGATCGAGCGCGTCCAGGGCTCGACGTCCTGCCCCGTCGAGCACGTGGTCGCGACACGTGAGGAGGTGGCGAGCTAGTGGAGTCGGCCTCCGTCGCGCTGGGGCACAGCCACGACGATCACGACGAGCACCACGGCCCGCCGCCCGCGAACCAGTCGTCGCGGATCGAGCCGCAGATGCTCGGGATGCTGCTTTTCATCATCTCGGAGATCATGCTCTTCGGAGCGTTCTTCACGGCCTACTTCTTCATCCGGGTCGTGGCGGACAACCCGTGGCCAGGAGAGGGCGCCCACCTGCCGGTGGCGATCGCGGGCGTGAACACGGCGATCCTGCTGTCGTCGTCGGTGACGATGCACTGGGCGCTCGAGGGCGCGAAGCGCGAAAACCGCGCCGCGCTGCGCGTGGGTCTGCTCACCACCTTCCTGCTCGGCCTGACGTTCCTGATCGTCCAGGTCAATGAGTACGTCCACATCGGCTTCGCGGTCGGCGACAGCGCACAGTCGTCGATCTTCTACGGGCTGACCGGCCTGCACGGTGCGCACGTGTTCGTCGGGCTGACGCTGCTCCTGTTCGCGACGATCCGCGCCTTCCGCGGCCACTACACGGCGAAGGAACACCGCGGCGTCGAGGTGCCGGGCATCTACTGGCACTTCGTCGACGTCATGTGGATCATCGTGTATTCGTCGATCTACCTCCTTTGATCAACCCGCTCCGGTCGGAGCGGGAGGCGTTCACATTCCTCCTCTACGTCGTCGCCGTCGTGGCTGCGATCGTCGTCGTGGTCGTGATCCTGCGGGCGATCCTCTGAACGCGGACCTCGTCCTCGCCGAGCGGGCGGCGCGCGACGCCGCGGCGCTCCTGATGGAGCGGTTCGGCGGCCCGGCGCGCGGGCTCGGGTCGAAGTCGACCCTCACCGATCTCGTGAGCGACGCCGACCGCGACGCGGAGGAGCTGATCCGCGACCTCCTGGCGCGCGAGCGCCCCGACGACGCCCTGCTCGCCGAGGAGGGCACGAGCGAGCCGGGCGAGAGCGGTCGCCGCTGGGTGTTCGACCCGCTCGACGGGACGGTGTCCTACCTGTACGGCTATCCCCACTGGTGCGTGAGCGTGGCGCTCGAGGACGGCGACGGCGTCGCGGCGGGCGTCGTGTACGACCCGAACCGCGACGAGCTGTTCACCGCCGCGCGCGGGGCCGGGGCGACGCTGGGCGGCGAGGCAATCGCGGTACGGGAGGCGGCGCCGCTCGACCGCACGCTGGTGGCGACCGGATTCGGCTACGACGCCGACTGGCGCGCCCGCCAGGCCGAGGTCGCACGGCGCGTCCTGCCGGCGGTGCGCGACATCCGGCGCGCCGGCTCGGCGGCGCTCGACCTCGCGTGGCTCGCGGCAGGACGGCTCGACGCCTACTACGAGCGCGGCCTCAACCCCTGGGACTGGGCGGCGGGCAGCCTCTTGGTGCGCGAGGCGGGCGGCATCGTCGAAGAGCTGGACGGCGAGCCGCACGGGCTCGTGGCGGGGCCGGGGCCGGTCGTGGAGGCACTCAGGCCGCTACTCGACGGCTGATGGACGTGGCGGTCATCGGCGGCGGGATCGTCGGCGTGTCCGCGGCCGCGTTCCTCGCCGAGGCGGGGGCCGAGGTGACGCTGGCCGAGCGCGAGGCGATCGGGGCGGGCGCATCCGGGCGCAACTCGGGGGCGGTGCAGCACCCGTTCGATCCGGCGCTCGCCGCGCTCCACGACGAGACCGTCGCCCTCTACCGCGACCTCGACTCTCCGGACACGGACCTCTTCCCCCTGGACCGGCCGCCCGACGGCCTGCTCAGCGTCGCGGCCGACCCGGCGCCGCTCGAGGTGTTCGCGGAGGACGTGCGGCGAGCGCTCCCCGATCTCGACCCGCACCTGCTCGACCCCGCGGAGCTCGCGCAGGTCGAGCCGGCGCTGGCCCCCGGCCTGTACGGCTGCCGCACGGAGACCGCCTGGGCGGTGCCGCCGGCGGCTGCCGTCGCGGCGTTGGCCGAGCGCGCTCGCCGAGCCGGCGCGCGCTTCGTCGGCTGGCCGGAGGCGTTCGAGATCGACGCGCCGGTCACCCTGGTCACCGCCGGGCCATGGACCTCCGCGGCCGTCGACCCGACCGGCGCATGGCAGCCGATCGAGCCTGTGTGGGGAGTCGTCGCGGAGGTCGAGCTCGAACAGCCCCCGCGGCACGTGCTCGAGGAGGCGGGGATCCCCGAGCTGGCAGACGCGCTCGGGGCGGGCGAGGCTCCCGACGAGCTCTTCAGCCTCGTGTCCGCGGAGGACCGCCACGGTCTGGGCTCGAGTTTCAGCAACTCCGAGCCGGATGCGGACGCCGTGGCGCGCTCGCTCGTCGCGCGCGGGCGCCGCTTCCTGGCCGGCGTCGGCGCGGTCCGCGCAACCCGCGCGTGCGCACGGCCCGTCTCGCGCGACGGCCGACCGCTGGTGGGGCGCGTCGGCGAGCGGACGTGGGTGTGCGCGGGCCACGGGCCGTGGGGCATCTCGATCGGCCCGGCCTCGGCGCGCCTGGTCGCAGACCTGATCCTCGGGCGCGAGCCGGCGCCACCCCCGGAGCTCGACGCCGCCCGCTTCGGGCTGCCCTCTACTTGACCGTGAGGTCGCCGACCATGCCGCCCTCGGCGTGGCCCGGCACCGTGCAGAGATAGACGTACTCGCCGGGCTTCAGGTCGGTCGTGAAGGTGGACGTGCCGCCGTTGCCGACGATGTCGCCCTCCGGCCCGTCCTCGAGCGCGATGTTGTGGTCGATCGCCGACGGGTTGTCCATGACGAACTCGATCTGGCCCGGCGGCGCCGTCGCCTTGTCCGCCGCGAACGCGAGCGCGCCGCTCTCGGCGGCGTCGATCTGGAGCACGCCGTTCTCCGCCTTCGCCGTCGCGCCGCCCTCCTGGCCGACCTCGGCAAGCTCTCCGGTGTCCTCACCGGGCTGGCCGGCGACCTCGGCGACGTAGGCGGCCACGTCCCCGGCGTCCTCTCCGGTCACGAGATCGGCGGGCATGATGCTGTTGCGGCGCGGGAAGGCGATCTGGCGCACGACCACGCCCTCGACGGTGGCCTCGTTCATCCCGTCGAGCCGCGCCTGCTGGAACGCCTCGTCCAGGTTCGGTCCCTGTGTCCCGCCTCCGCCCGCGCGCGCGAGCGCATGGCAGGAGCTGCACTTGCCGATGAACATCTCCTTGCCGTTCACGAGGTCCGGCGTCTCCTCGCGCCCGCAGGCGGAGAGCAGCAGCGTGGCTCCGGTGGCGATCACGACGAGGTGGCGGGACAGGGGTCGCAAGGCGGGGAATCCAATCAAACTGGCTCGGACGGCGGAACGGCCGGGCGCGGCAGCCCGTCGAGCTCCCCGCGCGAGGCCGCTATCACTCCCTCGGCGACGCTCTCCCACCCGTAGCGCGCCCGCGCCAGCTCGGACAGCGACGCCCGCGCGCCCGCCCGGCGGCCGGGCTCGAGCGTCAGCCAGCGCACGAGCTTCGCGGCGATCTCCTCCACCGCGCCCGGCCCGCGCGCGAACTCGAGCAGCGGCGCCAGCTCGGGCTCGACCGCCTCCTTGAGCGCGCGGGTGACCTCGGCCAGGCCGGAATGGGCGGCCGACAGCGGTAGCGCCCCGCAGGCGGCGGCCTCGACGGCCACCATGCCGAATGCCTCCGGGAACGTGCTCGGCACGACCTGCGCCTCGCAGCCCGGAAGCAGCTCCGGCAGATCGGCGTGCTCGAGCCTGCCGGTGAAGTGCACGCGCGCCGCGGCCTCGGGCGCCGTCGCGAGCCACCGCTTGCGATCCTGGCCCTCCAGTCCGTCGATGAAGGCGGCCAGGTGGGTCAGCTCGGACTCCTGCCCACCCTCGAGCGCGCGCCCGCGGCGGGCGATCTCGCGCGCCGCCTCCAGGTCGGCGCGCGCGAGCGCGTCGACCAGGCTCTCGAGGCCGGGGCGGAACTCCCCGAACCCGACGACCACGAGGCGCGCTTCCGGCACCTGGGCGACGACGAGCGGCCACGCGGCCAGCAGCAGGTCCACGCCCTTCGAGACGATCAGCTTGCCCACATACGAGACCAGCCGGTCCTGAGCCGGGTCGAGCCGGCGGAGCGCCGCCGCCGCGCCCGCGTCGCCGCCCCAGTCCGCGGCGGGCTGGCGCTCCAGCCGGTCGGCGAGCGCGCGCAGGCGCGCGGTCGCCTCGTCCGGCGGCCGCGGCCGGAAGGCGTGCACGTCCACGCCCGGCGGCCCCAGGCGCGTCCGCGCGGGCAGCTCCGGGTCCGCCATCGCGTCCCAGAGGCTCTCGGCGGTGTGGCGCGAGCCCACGAGCACCCCGGCGGCGCCCGCGAGCCCCTCGCGCGCATACGGAAGGAACCGGTCCGGGTTGCGCTTCACCGTGTACTCGAGCGCGCTTCCGTGGATCTTCACCGCGTATCGCAGCCCCGCGCGGGCGAGCACGGCCGGCCCCATCACCAGGTGGTTGGCCAGGGCGGCGTCCGGCGCGGCGCGGTCGGCGGCGTCCTGGACCGCGCGGACGTTGGCGCCGAGATAGGCGTCGAGCTCGGCGTCGGTCAGATCCTCGAAGGGCTTGGCGTCGAACCCCTCGTAGCGGTCGGCGACGTACACCGGCAGGACGCGGCCGATCGGCGGGCGGTAGACCGTGCACCTGACGGGCTCGCGCAGGACCTCGACCGCAAGTGTCCCGCTGTCCCACGATCCGACGGCGTCGACCCAGGGCAGCGCCCGCGCCTCGCGGTCCTGGCAGAACAGGTGAACCTCGTGCCCGAGGTCCACCAGTGCGCGGGCCAGGCTGGCGTTGTAGACGTTGCTGCCGGTGCCCCGCAGCAGGTAGCCGTGGAAGATCAGGACGCGCATTCCAGGCATCCTGTCAACGCTGTATGTTTCCCCGCTCGATGGGCGCCCGGCAGAAGTACCGTCTCCGCGCCCGGTCCGACCGCGAGGTCATCCGCGAGGTCGAGCCGGGCAAGACCTACGTGGACCGCGAGAGCGGCGAGGAGTTCGAGGTGGTCAGCAAGCTGCTGCCGCTGGCGCCCTCGCCGAGCGAGCTCCCGTGGTCGGTCGAGAACCTGCGCCTGTGCGGCTGCTCCCTCGAGCAGCTTGCGCCCAAGGACCTCAACGACTGCCCGCACTGCGGCCGGCGGCTCCCCGCGATCGAGCGGTAGGCGGATGAGCAAGCAGCGGATCGCCCTCGTTCTCAGTCTGTTCGCGCTCGGGCTCGCGGGCTGCGGCGGCGACGATGACGACGACGACGAGGCGACCACGATCCCCACGGTCCCGCTGAGCGTCCCGAACGACGACACGACGCTCGACGAGACCGAGGACGGCACGGACACCACGGTCGACACCGTCCCCGACGCTGCGCCGGCCCCCGTCCCGGAGCCCGAGCCGGTCCCGGTCGAGCCGACCCCGCCGGCCGAGGTGCCGGACTCGCCGGACAACGACACCCCGCCGCCGCCCGGTAGCGAAGCCGAGCAGTTCGAGGATTTCTGCGCGGAGAACCCAGGGGCGTGCTGACCTAACGCACGCGCGCGGGGCGAGGCAGCAGCGGCTCGCCCCCGCGACGCCGCGGTGAGGACGGACGGGGCGCGTCCTCGCGCAGCCGGCGGCCCTGGCGCAGCGTCCCGGGCGTCAGCAGGCCGAGCCCGCCGCCGCCCACCGGGCGGTCCGGCGTGAGCGGCGGGCCGCCGCCGGGGTCGTCGCCGCCCTCGTCGCTCGGGTCCGCGCCGTCGTTACGCGCCCGGAACAGCCACACGAGCCAGAAAACCAGCAGGCCGACGTCGAAGATCCGGAACCCGACCACGAAGATCCAGCCCTCCGCGCTCACAGGACGATCGTACCGCGCAATATTCGGTCGCGCCGTCGCTCAGAGCGCCGAGAGGCGCTCGGCCACCTTCCCCCAGTCGACGGTGTTCCACCAGGCGTCGATGTAGTCAGGGCGCTTGTTCTGGTACTTCAGGTAGTAGGCGTGCTCCCAAACGTCGACGCCCAGGAGCGGCGTCTTCCCGTCGCTGATCGGGTTGTCCTGGTTCGGGGTCGACACGACCGCCAGTCCTGAGCCGTCGTGCACGAGCCACGCCCAGCCCGAGCCGAACTGGCCCACGCCGGCGTCCTTCATCTTGCCCTTGAAGTCCTCGAATGAGCCGAAGGCCTCGTCGATCGCGGCGGCCAGGTCGCCTTCCGGCTCGCCGCCCCCGTCGGGTGACATCGACTCCCAGAAAAGCGTGTGGTTGAGGTGGCCGCCGCCGTTGTTGCGCACCGCCGTGCGCTTGTCCTCCGGTACCTGGGAGAGGTCGGCGATGACCTCCTCGATCGGCTTGTCCGCCAGGTCGGTGCCCTCGAGCGCCGCGTTCACCTTGTCGACGTACGCCTGGTGGTGCTTGTCATGGTGGATCTGCATCGTCTGCGCGTCGATGTGGGGCTCGAGCGCGGACTCCTCATAGGGCAGGGCCGGGACCTCGTAGGCCATGTCACTCCTCTCAGTCGAAACAGTGAGAGGGCGAAACTACCGAGACTTCGCCTCGGGCGTCTTGCGCACGACGAGGCCCGTGAACAGCAGGCGCGCAGTCGAGTGGAGGCAGCGCCAGTAGCGGATCTTGCCGACCTCCTGGCGCGCGGTGTGGTTCCTGAGCTTGTTGCAGCGGCCCTTCGGACGCGACGACCGCCAGCGCTCCTTGCCGGGTAGGTCGGTGGCCAGCACCGGCGCCCAGGTGGGGATGGTCAGGGCGATGACGTGTCGCCTCTCGACGTGCATTCGCTGCTTCAGCGTGAACCAGGCCTTCTTGCCGAAGAAGGATGTGATGTTGATCGGCCGGCTCTGGTTGTGGACGCGGAAGCGCCACTTGTGGCGCCGGCGGCTGCCGGGCTTGCGCGGCTTCGGGTCCAGGATCGTGACCCGCACCTGCGCCGGCCCGCCCCACAGCCGGTTGAAGAACCGGATCTGCTTCTTGTTCGGCTTGCCCAGCGTGAGGCTGAAGGCGACGAGCCAGCCGTTTCGACGGCGCGCCTTCGTGGGCATCATGCGGACCTCGCCGCCTCGCGTCTTCTGCTGCCGCACCTGGAACCCGGTGGTGCGCCCGGTGGCCCGACAGGGCTCGCGCGGGCAGTCAGCGCGCGGCCGGTACTTCTCCCAGCCGTATTCGCGCGGGGGCAGGGCGAACGACGCCGAGACCGCCATGGTCACGACGAAGACGATCGTGCCGATTGTCACTAGGCGCCTCATCACTCCGCATTCAACACGAAGAGGGGGTCGGAGCTGCGGTTAGGCTGCCCCGATGGACGCGTTCGAACAACACGTGCGCGCCGGGCTGGCGTACCTCGGCCATGACGTGGACGAGACCGAGATCGCGATCATGCGGGTGGCCGACGGCGTCTACGGCCCGCAGCTGCGCGCGCTCGTCGACGCCGACCTGACCGGCGTGTGGCCGGAGCCCGAGATGGATGCCGGCCGCGCGCCCTCGTCCCGGTTCCCGGCCGGCCTCGAATGAGCGCCCACCCGCAGGACCTCTCCCTGCGCGAGCAGGCCGCGGCCGTGGCGTCGGGCACGCTCGACGCCGCCGAGCTCCTCGAGGCGACGTTCGCCCGCATCGACGAGCGCGATGGCGAGCTCAACTCGGTCGTCGTCCGCTTTCCCGAGGAGGCGGCGCGGATGCTCGCCGACGCGCCGCCGGGGCCGCTCAACGGAGTGCCCGTGGCCGTCAAGGACATGTTCCGGCTGCCCTGGTACGGCCCGCGCGACGGCGCGCCCGGCCAGGCCGCCCCGCCCGGCGAGTCGGCCGTGTACCGGCGCCTCCGGGACGCGGGTGCCGTGATCGTCGGCGTCACCCAGTGCCACTTCTGGGGCGCGGGCTCGACCGGCCACGTGTCCGCCTGGGGGCCCTGCGGCAACCCGTGGAACCCCGCGCACTGCGCGGGCGGCTCGTCCGGCGGCTCGGCGGCCGCCGTGGGCGCCCGGCTCGTGGCGGCGGCGGTCGGGACCGACGGCGGCGGCAGCGTGCGCCTGCCGGCCGCGTACTGCGGCGTCACAGGGCTGAAGGCGACGTTCGGCGCGATCGACGTCGAGGGCTACACGCACGGCTACTCCGACATGGGCGCGATCGGCCCCATGTGCCGCGACGCCGCCGACGCGCGCCTCTTCGGCGAGGTCCTGAGCGGCCGCACCTACACCCGCGGAGATGGCCGGCCGCTGCGCGTGGGCGTGGTGCGCGACCCGTGTTGGACGAACCTCGACCCCGAGATCGAGCGCGCGTGCGACAGCGCGCTCGACGCCGCCGGGTGGGAGCGGGTCGAGCTGTCGATCGCCGGCGCCGAGCACCAGCAGGCGGCGGCCCTCGTGTGCCTGACGATCCAGAGCCTGCCGATGGTCCGGCCGGGGGATCTCGAGGAGGCCGACCCGATCCTGCGCGCGCTCACCAAGTTCGAGCTGCTGATGACGCCCGTCATCGTGCACCAGGCGGCACGCATCCGGTCGCTGCTGCGCCGCGAGGTCGCCGCCGCGTTCGGCAGCTGCGACGTGCTGGCCTGGCCGACGGTGCCCGCCCCCGCGCCGCCGATCGAGAACCCGACCGTCGAGCTTCCCTCCGGCCGCGCGCCGGCCGACCCCGGCAACCTGCGCCAGACCGGCTTCGGCAACCTGACCGGGCTCCCCGGCATCTCGGTGCCGGTCGGCACGCACACGAGCGGCCTGCCGATGGCGCTCCAGCTCCAGGCGCCGTGGGGCGAGGAGGCCCGGCTCTTCGACGCCGCCGAGCACCTCGAGGATTCCACCGCGCGCGAGTTCGTGGACGCGGCGCCGTCCCTCGCGGCTCAGAGCTCGCGCTCGTAGACGTACATCAGCGGGCCGTCCGGGCGGCCCTCGCGGTTCGTGAACCCGAGCTTCTCGTAGAGGGCGCGCGCGGCCACGTCGTCCTCGGAGGTGCCGAGGTCGATGTAGTTGGCCCCCCTCGCGCGCGCCTCCTCGATCGCAGCCTCCATGAGCGCACGCCCGAGCCCGTTGCCGCGCCGCCCGGGCCGAACGTAGAGCTCCGCGACGTAGCACTCGAGCGCCTCCGCGTAGAGCGACGGGCGAAATCGGAGCACGACCAGCCCATCGGGCTCGTCGCCGGCGAGGAACACGGTCGCCTCGTCGGCCGGGAGCAGCTCGCGCATTCGGTCCGCCAGCGCCGCCGCTCCCGGGGTCGGCTCTTCGAACTCGACGTTGAAGTCATGCAGCATCCGGCCGATCGCGTCGGCGTCGGCCGGGCCGGCGCGGCGAACCATCCGGGCTACTTGTAGCGGTAGGTGATCCGCCCGCGATCGAGGTCGTAGGGCGACAGCTCGATCTTGACGCGGTCTCCGGGAAGGATCCGGATGTAGTGCCGGCGCATCTTGCCCGAGATGTGACCCAGGACCTCGTGACCGTTGTCGAGCGTCACGCGGAACATCGTGTTCGGGAGGGCCTCGGTGATCTCGCCCTCCATCTCGATCTTCTCTTCCTTGCCCACGGGCGCCCGCCTAGATGGCGGTGACATTCACCGCCTTCGGGCCCTTCGGGCCCTCCTCGGACTCATAGGACACCTTGGCGTTCTCCTGGAGCGTCTTGAAGCCGCTCCCCTCGATCCCCGTGTGATGGACGAAGAGGTCCCGGCCGCCCTCGTCGGGCGTGATGAAGCCGAAGCCCTTCTCGTCGTTGAACCACTTCACAACTCCCGTAGGCATGCGTAAAGCACCTTTCCCTCTGCGCCCTGCTCGGTGCCCTTACGCACTCCGAACTGCGGCACGTCGTCGTTTGAAAGCCGGCCAGATTCCGACTCGTACTGCCGGAAACGCTATCAGGGAAGCGGGCCGGAACGCCAGCGATCAGAGGGCGGGAGCGCCCAGCTTCGTGCGTGCGGAACGGCCCCGGCGCGGCGCCACGTCCTGACACCCGCGGCGGGTGCAGCCGCGCTCGAAGGTGGTCACGTGGGCCGACCAGCGATAGCGCCCTGGGCGCCTGATCAGGTCCGGGTCGAAGCGAATCGACAGGCGGCGCGGGGTCGTCAGCTGGGCGGACGCGTTGCCGATCCGCCGGACGCCGCCCTTCGGCCCGTGGCGGCTGACGCTGGCGAGCAGCCTGGCCCGGTTGCGGTCGGCGGTCACGCATACGTCGTAGTTCGGCGACGCCTCCCACGGCTTCCGGCGGGTCCAGATGTTCACGCAGACGCTGCCCGGTGGCCCGTGCTTCTGCACCGCGTTGCGGAAGTTCCGCGGCGAGATCGGGCCGTGGAAGCGGATCAGATGGGCCAGCCGGTCGTTCCCGCGGTCGTGGACGCCGCGCGCCGACTTGATGTCCACGGCCGACCGCGAATCGTCCTTGTCCGCCAGCGTGCGCGCGCGCTGCGCGCCCGCCAGTCCGGTGAGCAGCAGAAGCAAGCCGATGGTTGCGAGGAGTGTCCGCACCCCCGATGGAACACGTCTCGTGCCCGCGCGTTGCGCTGTCATCGGTTCGCGAAGGTCGCCTTTCCGGGGCCGTGCTCGAGGAAGCTCTCGACCGCCTTCTGGAGGTCCTCGGTGGCGAACAGCGACCCGGCGATCTCCCCGATCCGCTCGTCGGCGCCGCGCACGCCGTGGTCGAGATACGCACGCACCATCCGCTTGGTGGCGGCGTTCGCCTTGGTCGGCCCCGCCGCGAGGCGCTCGGCGAAGCGCATCGACTTCTCGGCCAGGTCGGCCTCCGGCAGCACGCGGTTGACCACGTTCCAGCGCTCGAGCGTCTCGGCGTCGTAGAGCCCGCCGCTCATGACGAACTCGCGCGCCCGCGCCGGGCCGGCGCGCTCGGCCATCCGCTGCGTGCCGCCCATCGCGGGCGTCAGCCCGACGACGATCTCGACCAAGCCGAAGCGGGCGGACTCCGCCGCCCAGATCATGTCGCAGCCGAGCGCGAGCTCGAGGCCCGCGGTCAGGCAGAGCCCGTGCACGGACGCGATCGTCGGCCAGGGCATCTCCTCGAGTGTGTGGACGATCCGGATCAGGTCGCCGAAGAACTCGCTGGCCTGCTCGGGCGTCTTCTTGTGGAAGACGTGCACGTCCGCGCCGCCGGTGAAGACATCCCCCTCCGCCCGCACGAGCAGCGCGCGCGGCTCGTCGGCGACCGCCTCGTCGAGCGCCCGCAACAGGTCGCCCGTCAGCTTCTCGCCGAATAGGTTGAGCGGCGGCTCGTCCAGCACGACCACGCCGACGTCGCCGCTGCGCTCGTAGCGGGTGCCCTCAGCCATCGAGCTCCCGCGCGACTCCCGCGAGCTCGTCCTCGTCCACCTGCTGCGGCGCACCGGGCAGGCGCAGCGGATCGTCCTCGTAGCGCGGGATCACGTGTGCGTGCAGGTGGAACACCGTCTGCCACGCGGCCGGCTCGGACGAGACGAGCAGGTTGATCCCGTCACACCCGAGCTTCTCGCGCATCCGCAGCGCCAGCTGCTTGGCGGCGGCCATGACGTGCGCGAGGTCCTCCTCGTCGATGTCGAGCAGGTTGCGCGCATGCCGCCGTGGGATCACGAGCGCGTGCCCGCGCGTCCACGGGTTGATGTCGAGGAACGCGAGCGTGTGCTCGTCCTCCTGGACCACCTTCGCGGGCAGCTCGCCCGCGACGATCTTGCAGAAGATGCAGTCGTCGGACACGCGCGGTTTATACCTCTCCGGCCGTCAGAGCCACCCGACCCGCTTGAAGTAGCGCCAGAGGCCGAAGCAGATGAGCGCCATGCTTGCCAGGACCCCCGGGTAGCCCAGCTCCCACTCGAGCTCGGGCATGTGGTCGAAGTTCATGCCGTAGATGCCGGCGATCATGGTCGGGACGGCGACGATCGCCACCCATGCCGAGATCTTGCGCATGTCCTCGTTCTGCCGCACGCCGACCTGGGCGAGGTTCGCCTGGAGGACGCTCGTGAGCACCTCGCGCGACGCCTCCACGTGCTGTGAGAGGCGGATCAGGTGGTCCAGCACGTCCCGGAAGTAGGTCTCGAGCGCCTCGGGCACGCGCGTCCGGCCGCTCAGCATGCGCTCGACGGGCTCCACCAGTGGCGTCACGGCGCGCGCGAACTCGATCGTCTCGCGCTTCAGCTCGTAGATCCGCTGGGCGGGATTGCCGCGCTCGTCGGAGAACACCTCGCGCTCGACCTCCTCGATGTCGCGGTCGAGCGCCTCGATGACCGGCGCGTATGCGTCCACGACCTCGTCGAGGATCGCGTGGACCACCGCCATCGGGCCGCAGCGCAGCAGGTCTGCCCTGCTCTCCGCCTTCGCCCGCACGCCGCCCAGCGGCACGCCCGCGCCGTGGCGCACGGAGATGACGAAGCTCGCGCCGACGAAGAGGAGGATCTCGCCGAACTCGATGCTGTCCGGCTCGACGTACCACGCGGTCTTGAGGACCAGGAACCCCACGTCGTCGTAGCGCTCGAGTTTCGGCCGCTGGTGCGCCTTGATCGCGTCCTCGACCGCCAGCTCGTGCAGGTCGAACTCGGAGCTGACCGCGTCGAACTCCTCGGGCGTCGGCTCGTGCAACCCGATCCAGACGAACGCGTCCTCGCGCAGGCACGCCTCCTGCGCCCCCGCGAGCGCGATGTCCGCGCGCGTCCCGGCTTCGTACACGGCGCAGTCCACGATCATGGCCGCGGATTGTCCTCCAGCGCCGCGGCGTAGGCCAGCGCCTGGTCGCGGTCCTGCACATCGCCGGCGAAGGTCGCCTCGCGGAGGGCCTCGATCAGCTCGCCGACGCGCGGCCCGCGCTGGATGCCGAGCTCCCGCGCCAGGTCGTCGCCCCGGACCGGCACTCGCGGCGGCCCCTCGGCCCGCCAGGCGAGGGCGGGGGCCATCAGCTCGCGCGCCAACTCGAGGTGCGCGGCGATCGCAGCGTCGGCGTTCCTGCCGCGCGTCGCGCGCCGGTCGGCGCAGGAGAGCACCGTCACCTCGACCTCCACGGGCTCGCACGCTCGCAGATAGCGGTAGACGCCGCGCGCATCGAGCGGCCGATGATGCACGAGAAACCCGAGGACGAGGTGGTGGCGCGTGACACCGCCCAGGAATGCCGCCAACTTCTCGCTCGTGCGCAGCCGCCGGCAGATCTCGCGGACCATGTCCTCGCCGACCGAGTCGTGCCCGATGAACGAGACGCGCCCGTCCGGCAGCTCGCGCCGCGTCGCCGGCTTCGCGACGTCGTGGAGCAGCGCGGCGAAGCGGAGCGCCTGCATGCGCGTGAGCTCGTCCGCGAGCGGCTCGGCGAGAAGCGCGCCCAGGTCCGCCGCCAGCGCGCCGAACACGGCCTCCAGGTCGCGCTCCAGGGCGAGGTGCTCGCGCAGGACCTCGATCGTGTGGTCGTGGACGTCGAGGTGGTGGAAATGGCTCTGCTCCACGCCTCGCATGCCGTCGAGCTCGGGCAGCACCGCGGCCGTCACCCCGAGCCGGTCGGCGAGCGCGAGCCCCGCGAGCACGCGCTCGGCGACCACGAGCCGCCTGAGCTCGGCCCAGATCCGCTCCGGCGAGGTTTCCGTGACGCGGGCCGCGTGCGTGCGGGTGAGGCGCTCTGTCTCGGGGTCTGGCGCCAGGTTCAGCTCGGTCGCGATCCGGACGAGTCGGAGCGGCCTGAGCGGGTCGTCGCGGTAGGCCTCCTCCGACAGGACGCGAAGGGTGCCGGCCTCGAGGTCCGCCCGGCCGCCGTGGGGGTCCTGAAGGTCCGGTGCGGCGAGCGGCACCGCCATCGCGTTGGCGGTGAAGTCGCGGCGGGCGAGGTCGGCCTCGATCGAACCGCCCTGGAGCGGCGCGACGTCGCAGATGAAGCCCGCGCGCGTCATGACGCGCCAGGCGTTGAAGCGCTCGGACAGGGCGAACGCGGGCCCGCCGACCGAGTCCGCGACGGCGCGAGCGACCGCGCGCGGCTCGGCCGTCGTCGCCAGGTCGACGTCCGTGATCGGACGGCCGAGGAGCGCGTCGCGGACCGCGCCGCCGACCACCCAGGTCGATTCCGGGCGCCCCGCGAGCGCCTCGCGCACGAGCCGCACGGGCTTTGCGTCGTGCACGCGCCGGCCGGTGGAGCTCACGCTCGCGTGTGCGCCCGCCGCACCCGCGACGACAGTCCGCAGGTGATCTCGTAGTTGATCGTGTCGAGGCGGCGGGCGACCTCCTCGCAGAGGATCCGCTCGTCGCCGTCGGCGCCGATCAGCACCGCGACGTCGCCGGGCACGACGTCCGTCTCGGGGCCGAGGTCGATCGTGATGTTGTCCATGCTCACCGTGCCGGCGAGGGGGTACCGGCGCCCGCGCACGAGCACGTCGGCGTTGTTCGTCAGCCCGCGCCGCCATCCGTCGCCGTACCCGATCGGGAGCGTTCCCACCCACGTCGCGCGGTCGGCGCGCCACCGGCGGCCGTAGCCGGCGCTGTCGCCCGGTTCGAAGCGCCGCACGGCGGCGACGTAGGACTCGAGCCGCAGCGCGGGCTCGAGCCCGCGCGCGGACGGGTCCTCGTGGAACGGGTCGAGGCCGTAGATCGCGATGCCACAGCGGACCATGTCGAAGTGCGCCGCGCTGTCGCGGTAGGTCCCCGCCGAATTGGCGGCGTGCACGAGGCGGCCGTCGCCGCGCAGCTCGTCCGCGAAGGGCGCGAACCGCTCGAGCTGGTCCGCGAAGGCGTCGCCGTCCGGTTCGTCCGCGGTCGCGAAATGGGTCATCGCGCCGCTCAGCTCGAGCCGCCCAGCCGCCTCCACCGCGTTCGCGACCGCCCGCGCGCCGTCGACCGAACGAGCTCCGAGCCGCCCCATGCCGGTGTCGAGCTTCACGTGGACCCGGGCGGCCAGGTCGTCGGCGCGCGCCAGATCGTCCAGCAGCGCGACGAAGCGCTCGTCCCACGCGACGACATCCGCCGCGGCGGCGAGCGCCGTCCGTGCGTCCTCGCGCGTCAGGGCGCCCATCACCAGGATGCGCGCCCGGATGCCGTGGCGGCGCAGCTCCTCGGCCTCGGCGGCCGTGGCGACCGCGAGCCAGTCGGCGCCGCCATCGATCGCCGCCCGCCCACACAGGACGTCGCCGTGCCCGTAGCCGTCCGCCTTCACGACCGCGCACAGGCGGGCGCCCGGCGCGAGCAGGGACCGCAGGTGGCGGCAGTTGCGCTCGACGGCCCCCAGGTCGATTCGCGCGACGGCGCGCTCGGGCGTCGTCATCGCGCCATTGCCTCCGGGATCGCGTCGATCACGTCGCCGGCGATCACGTGATCGGCGCCCACCCGCGCCGCGGCCACCCGGCCTGCGCGCGCGTGCGTCAGCACCCCGGCAGCGGCTGCCTCGAACGCATCCAGACCCTTGGCGAGCAGGGTGCCGCACAGCCCTGAGAGGACATCCCCCGTGCCCGCGGTCGCGAGCGCGGGCGTGGCGCCGCGGCTGACGGCGACGACGCCGTCGGGCCGGGCGACGATCGAGTCGTCGCCTTTCAGCACGACGATCGCGCCGCTCCGCTCGGCCGCCTCGCGCGCACACGCGACTCGCTGGGCCTGCACCTCGCTCGACTCGCGGTCGAGCAGGCGGCCCAGCTCGCCCTCGTGCGGGGTCAGGATCGTCGGCGCCGAGCGATCGCGGAGCGACTCGAGCGCGCCCGCGTGCGCGTTCAGGCCGTCCGCGTCGATCAGGAGCGGCACGGGCGCATCGCGCGCCACGGCGCGCGCCCACTCGCCCGCGCCATCCGTGCGGCCGATGCCGGGGCCGAGCACCAGCGCGCCCGCCTTCTCGCACAGCGCCATCACCTGCTCGACGCCGCCCGGGGTGTGCGCCCCGTCGTCGTCCTCGAGCCCGTGCGTCATCGCCTCCATCAGCTTCTGGTCGAAGGTCGGCTCGGTCGACGCCGGCACCGCAAGCTGCACGTAGCCCGCGCCGGTGCGCATCGCCGCCAGCGCGGCCATGGTCGGCGCACCCGTCATCCCGCGCGCGCCTCCGGCGACCACCACGGCGCCCGACTTGAACTTCGTCCCCGACCGCGGGCGCGGCGGGACGAGCACGAGCACGCGGTCGGAGATCAGGCCCGCCCGCCCCGCGCCGGGCGCGCCGCGCGGGATGCCGATCTCAACCACCTCGACGCGTCCGGAATGCTCCTTCCCCGGATCGACGTACAGCCCCACCTTCGGGCCGTGGAACGTCGCGGTCACGCCGGCGCGGACGGCGTCGCCTGCCACCTCGCCGGTCGAAGCGTTCACTCCCGATGGCACGTCGCAGGCCACGACGGGCGCGTCGGTGTCGTTGATCGCCGCGATCGCCGCGGCAACCGGCTCGCGCGGCTCGCCGTCGAAGCCCGTTCCCAGCATGGCGTCCACGATCGCCCCGGACCCTGAGAGTGACTCGGCCTCGAAGGGGCGGGGCGCCTCGCCGGGCAGCCGGTCGAGGTTCGCGCGCGCGTCGCCCTTGGTCTCGGAGAGGTCGCCGACGGCCAGCACGTCCACCTCGCGGCCCTCCTCGCGCAGGAGGCGCGCCACGACCAGGCCGTCGCCGCCGTTGTTGCCCTTGCCGCAGACGACGCGAACCGGTCCGGCGCCCGCCGCAGCCGCCGTCACCCGGGCCAGGCCCACCCCCGCGCGCTCCATCAGGTCGACGCCGGGCACGCCCTGCTCCTCGATCGCCCACGCGTCGGCGGCGCGCATCTCGGCGGCCTGGAAGAGGGGGTCGAGCCAGTCGGGCAGCGTCATCCGACGATCGCGACCGCCCCGGCCGTCGCGCGCGTATGGGTGAGCGAGATCGCCACGTCCCGCCCGTCCGCACGCTCCGCCACCGGCCCGCTCAGGCGCACGCCGGGCGCGCCGCCGGCTGACACGACCTCGACGTCACGGAACGCCCAGCCGTCGAGCGCAAGCGCCTTGGCGACCGCCTCCTTCGCGCAGAAGCGCGCGGCGAGGTGCTGCGCGGGCCGGGCTCGCGCCGCGGCGTACTCGCGCTCGGCCTGCGTGAACAGCCGCCCGGCGAGGCGGGGCCTGCGCGCGAGCGCCCGCTCGAGCCGCTCGATCTCCAGCAGGTCGATCCCGATCACGGGGCGAGGGTACCCGCCAGGGTTTCCAGGAGCGGGCGAAGCCCGCGGTCACGGCGACCGGACGTCGCCTACACCATCAAGACGCGGGCAGGGATGCCCGCGGAGCTACTACTCGACGGTGACTGTCTTCGCCAGGTTCCGCGGCTTGTCGACGTTCAGGCCGCGCGCGGTGGCGATGTAGTACGCGAGGAGCTGGAGCGGCACGATCGCGAGGAGCGGCTGCAGCAGCCAGTCGCTCTTCGGGACGTAGATCACGTCGTCCGTCTGCTCGTCGACCCCCGCGACCCCCTCGGTCGCGATCGCGATCACGTGCGCGCCGCGGGCGCGGACCTCGGCGACATTCGAGAGCACCTTGTCGAGGATCGGCATGTCGGTTGCGATGCAGACGACCGGCGTCGACTTGTCGAGCAGCGCGATCGGACCATGCTTCATCTCGCCGGCCGCGTACGCGTCAGTCGGGATGTAGGAGATCTCCTTCAGCTTCAGCGCTCCCTCGAGCGCCACCGACAGCCCCACGTGGCGGCCGAGATAGAGGAAGAACTCGCTGTCCTTCCAGTGGTCGGCGACGCGCTTGACAGGCTCGTCGACCCGCTCGAGGACCTCGCTCATCAGGTGCGGCAGGCGCTTGAGCTCTCCGACCAGGCGCTTGATCTCCTCCTCCGGGAGCGATCCGCGCACGTGCGCGAGCTTCAGGCCGAGCAGATACATCGACGCGACCTGCGAGACGAAGGTCTTCGTCGCCGCCACCCCGATCTCGAGTCCGGCGCGCGTGAAGAGCACGGCGTCCGCGTCGCGGGTGGCCTGACTCCCCATCACGTTCGTGACGGCCAGCACCTTCGCGCCGGCGGAGCGCGCGAGCCGCATGGCCGCGAGCGTGTCGGCCGTCTCGCCCGACTGCGAGATGCCGATCACGAGGTCGTCGGTGCCGACGACCGGGTTTCGGTAGCGGTACTCGGACGCGATGTCCATCTCCACCGGCACGCGCGCCCATTCCTCGATCGCGTAGCGCCCGACCAGGCCGGCGTGGTAGGAGGTGCCACAGGCCACGATCACGATCCGGCGCACGTCCGCCAGCATCTCGTCGCTCAGCCCGGTGTCCGGAAGCTCGACCAGGTCGGTCGCGGTCCGGTCGGCGATCGTCTCCGCAACGGCGTCCGGTTGCTCGTGGATCTCCTTGAGCATGAAGGTGTCGTAGCCGCCCTTCTCGGCGGTCTCGGTATCCCAGTCCACCTCGATCGTCTCGCGGTCGAGCGCGGCGCCGGACGCGTCCATGATCTCGACCCCGCCGGGCCGGATCGCGACGATCTCACCGTCGTTCACGAGCTTGACGTTGCGCGTCTCACGCAGGAAGGCGGGGATCGCGGAGGCGAGGAACTGCTCGCCTTCCCCGACGCCCACGATCAGGGGGCACTCCTTGCGGGCGCCGACGAGGACGCCGGGCTCATCGGCCGTCATCGCGACGAACGCGTAGTGCCCGCGGAGATCGTTGTATGCGTTGCGCACGGCCTCGACGATGTCGCCCTCGTAGTGGTGGGCAATCAGGTGGGCCACGACCTCGGCGTCGGTCTCGGAGGTGAACTCCGCTCCCGCCGCGACGAGTCGCTTCCGAAGCTCGGTGTGGTTCTCGACGATCCCGTTCAGCGCGATGTGGACGCGGTCCTTCGTGTCGAAATGCGGGTGCGCGTTCTCCTCGGTGACCGCGCCGTGGGTCGCCCAGCGCGTGTGGGCAATGCCGGTCGTGGCGTCGAACGAGCCGGCCCCGTTGGTGCGCTCCGCGACCGCGTCCTGGAGCTCCGAGAGATGCCCGACCGCGCGCACGGACTCGACGTGACCGTTCACGAGCAGCGAGATGCCCGCGGAGTCGTAGCCGCGGTACTCGAGCATCTGGAGGCCGTGGAGCAGGAGCTCACGGCACGAACGCTCGCCGACGTATCCGACGATTCCGCACACGCCGAACAGGGTAGGGCAGTGCGCTCGCGGCGCTGTCGGATCTAGGCCTGGGGCGGCCCGCCGAGCTCGCGCTCGACCGTTGCGACGAGCCTCGCCGTCACGTCCTCGCATTCCGCATCGTCCGGCGCCTCGACCATCACCCGGACGAGCGGCTCGGTCTCGGACGGGCGGATCAGAACCCGCCCGCGGCCCTGAAGCGCCGTCTCCTCCTGCTCGACCGCCTTCCACACGCCCTCGGCGCGCTCCAGGGCGCCGCGATCGGCCACGCGCACGTTCACGAGCCGCTGCGGCAGCTTCTGCATCGCGCTTCGCTCGGCCAGGTCGGCGCCCGCGAGCGCCTCGAGGGTCAGGAGCGCGGAAGCGGTCCCGTCGCCCGCGGGCACGAAATTCGTGTCGATGATGTGGCCGGACTGCTCGCCGCCGAGCGCCCAGCCGCGGCTCATCAGCTCCATCAGCACGTTGCGGTCCCCCACCGGCGTGGTCGCCACCGCGATGCCCTCTCGCTCCATCGCCTGGTGGAAGCCGTAGTTCGTCATCACCGTCACCGCCACGCCCTCGCCCGGCAGCCGGCCTGAGTTGCGCAGGTGGAGCGCCGCCAGTGCGATGAGCTCGTCGCCGTCCACGATGTCGCCCTGCCGATCGACCGCGAGCATGCGGTCCCCGTCGCCGTCGAATGCGAACCCGATGTGATGCTCGCCGCTGCGCATCGTGTCCGCCAGCCGCTCGATGTGGGTCGACCCGCACCCGGCATTGATGTTGCGCCCGTCGGGCTCCACCGCGAGCGCGGTCACCTCGGCCCCGAGGCGTCTGAAGATTTCGGGCGCGACGCGGTACGTGGCCCCGTTCGCACAGTCGAGCAGCACCCGGCTGCCGGTCAGGTCCAGGTCCTTGAAGCGGATCTCCAGCTCGCGCAGGTAGTCGCCCGCCGCCCCGTGCAGCTCGCGGACGCGGCCGGGGCGCGGCGGCTGGCGCGGCTCGGCGAGCACGGCCTCGACGCGAGCCTCGTCCTCGTCGGACAGCTTCGTGCCGTCGGGGCCGAAGAACTTGATCCCGTTGTCCTCGTAGGGGTTGTGCGACGCCGACACGACCGCGCCCAGGTCGAGCTCGTACCGGCGGATGAGAAGCGACGCTCCGGGCGTGGGCAGGACGCCGCCGAGCAGCGCGTGCCCCCCGGCCGCCGCCACCCCCGCGGCCAGCGCCGTCTCGAGCATCTCGCCCGATTCGCGCGTGTCGCGCACGATCAGGACCTGCGGCGCCTCCGCCCGCGACACGGTCGCGGCCGCGCGGCCCAGGCCCAGCGCCAGTTCGGCGGTCAGGAACTCGCCGGCGACGCCGCGGACCCCGTCGGTCCCGAACAGGCGCCGCGCAGCCGCGGCCCGCTCCACTAGCGCTTGGAGAACTGCGGCCGCTTGCGCGCCTTCTTCAGGCCCGCCTTCTTGCGTTCCTTGGCGCGCGCGTCGCGCGTCAGGAAGCCCCGCCGCTTGAGATCCGTGCGGAGCTGGGGATCGACCTCGATGAGCGCCCGCGCGATGCCGTGGCGGAGTGCGTCGGCCTGCGCCGAGACG